>JACCDU010930185.1_pt1 | contig 58706 bp, 63 predicted proteins | sample 7446081 | NCBI WGS metagenome assembly JACCDU01 (sample SAMN15323447, study PRJNA562643) | freshwater metagenome | isolation source: river surface water | place: USA:Blue River Watershed | collected 2017-08-17 | reverse complement strand
TTTTTTCTTCACATCGAGGTATTCACGACGAGGCGTTACGTCTCATAAAAAATCCTCGTACCTGGTCAGATGAAGCGTAGATGTGGTAGGGTTGCAAAATAGTCATATTCCGTGCATAATGTCGCCACTTGAGTAATCAAGGTGTTGCCCAGGTGGCGAAATTGGTAGACGCACTACCTTGAGGTGGTAGCGCCTTCACGGGCATGCTGGTTCAAATCCAGTCTTGGGCACACATAATAAAACACGCACATCTGTGCGTGTTTTATTATGTGTGCCCAAGAAGAAAAGCATAAATTTGCTTTTCGTCTGGATTTGAAAGCCGCAGCGATGTTTTCTTTTGCGAGAAAAGAAAACCGCGAGGCGTGGTCAAGAACACTTAGTAGATTGAGAACGAAGTGAATCAATATACTTAGTGATTCGTGACCAAATCCAGTCTTTTACAAATTACACATCAAGCTTCTGCCGACGCGAGGTTACCCGACTGACCGCTTCATGCTTGCTTCGGTCTCCAGACCGAGCACGAATTCGTTTTCGCCACCGGGTATATGTCTGGCGACTCTGATGCTTAAACATGAGATGCTTCACCTCATCGTACGTGAGACCAAACTCAGCTTTAATTGCTTCAAAACTGACTGTGTCTGCCCAGGCCATAAGAATGAGACGTTCGATGTCTTTCTCCGTGAGTGGTTTCATATCTGCATTGTACGAAATAATTGTATCTGTACAATACCGTTATGCGAAAACTCTGGAATCGAAGCGCGTTACCAGTATGGAGCCTGGTCACCAAAGATGTGACAGGGAAGATAAATATGAATATCTGTACCTATGTCTCTGCGGTATCAATGGAGCCAAAACTGATGATGGTAGCGGTCTATCATAATACGAAGACGCATGATAACTGTGTGGTTGGTAGTGAGGTATTGTTACAGCTCCTTTCCTCAGACCAGGCAAAACTGGTCCGATTACTAGGGCAAACAACTGGTCGTGTGAAAGATAAAATCACACTCCTTAAAAAACGAGAGTTGCTGAGTCAGTATAAGGATTGGTCACATCTTACTGAGGCTGCTGGTTTTGTGGTGGGTACGATAGAGTCTCTGATTGCGGTTGGTGGTGATCATGACCTCGCGATTGTTCGTGTCACTGCTCACAAAAATCTTCGTGAGACGCTACCACTTACAACAGAAATCCTCCGTGCTGAAGGCTTGATTCGCTAGTGGTATACTACTCACATATGACACATTCGACCGTATTACCGCCCGATTATACCCGTGCTTTTAAAGAGGCCGATATCCGCGGGACGTACCCGAAGGAGATTAATGAGGCGGTAGCATACGCGGTTGCGCAAGGAATGGTGGAATTATTTGGGTACACGAAGCTTGTTGTTGGTCGAGACATGCGTCTCTCATCCCCGGCACTCCATAAGGCCTTCATAGCTGGTGCGACGACCGCTGGTGCGCAGGTGATTGACCTTGGTCTCGTTGCCACACCACAGCTCTACTTTGCTTCTGGGTCACTCAAGCTTCCTGGGGTGATGATTACCGCATCACACAGCCCAGCTGCCTATAATGGATTAAAGCTTGTACATGCTGAGGCAGTTCCGTTTACTGCCACGAACGGTCTTCGTAAGATGCAGGCATTTGTTACCAAAGGGAAGTCTGTGGTAGCTAAAAAACCAGGTAAGGTTGTTCTGAAAAACCTCGATAAGGAGTATCTCAAATTTGTACTCAAAGGTGCAAAGCCTACCTCTTATCAGGGTGTGAAGATTGCGACTGATATTGGTAACGGCATGGCGCATGATATCGTGCCACTTCTCGCGAGTGCTCTGCCGATTACATTCGATACACTTTTTGCAAAACTCGACGGCCGTTTTCCGAATCGTGACTCCGATCCAAATCTGACCGAAAATCAGCGTGCACTTGATGCGAAGCTCGACGTCGGAACTTACGATTTCGGTATTTCATTTGATGGTGATGCTGATAGAATCGCCTTTCTTGATGAAAACGGCAACTATGTAAACAGCGCTATCATCGGCGCAATCATCGCCGAGCGAATTCTCAAAAAAGAGCCAGGAGCAGTTATTGCCTCAACAAATCTTAATAGTCGCATATATGAAGAGACGATTAAGCGTAACAAGGGGAGGGTAGTTATGGCAAAGACCGGGCATACCTTCGTAAAGGAGGCGATGCGCAAGCGTCAGTCTGCCTTTGGGTGCGAATACTCGGGTCACTTCTTTTTTCGTGACTTCTACTACACCGATTCTGTCGTCCTTACTCTGCGGTATATTGTCGATACGTATGTCGAGGCGAAGAAGCAGAGGATGACATTTAGCCAGATGGTTGCTCCGTATCGTGTTTACGAGCAGACTGAAGATATTGTGATTAAGGTAGCTAACCGAGAATTGGCAATGGAGAAGGTATTTGAGTACCTTATGAGTCTTAAGCCAAAATCAATCAAACACTTTGACGGCTACTTTGTTGACTTTGGTGATGTGTGGGGTGCGGTGAAGCCGAGTGTAACTGAGTATGGACTTAAGCTCATGTTTGAATCGGGCGATGCGAAGCATGCGAGGAAGCTCCAGCGACAAGTAGCGACGTACATAAAAAGTATTGCGAAAGACAAATAACAATTCTTATGAATATCATTGACTCACTACAGACATATTCACTCGCTCGAGATGAATCGATGTATCAACGTTTGTATGACAAAAGTATAAAGGCCCCTGATGACTTTTGGAGTGCCGTCGCCCGAGAACTTCCTTGGCAGGAATCTTGGCAGTCGATTAATGAGCGTGGTGATGGTGCAAGACAATGGTTTGTTGGTGGTCGAATTAGTCTTTTTGATGCTGTTTTTCATAATAAAGACATGGCTGCCGAGGCGCTGGTTTGCTATACAAAAACAGATGAGCGTCGAGCCTTTACTTGGGGTGAACTTAAATCCATGGTGGCGAGTATTGGTGCCTATTTACGAAACGATCTCAACATCGAAGCTGGAGACGTCGTCTGTTTTAGTGTTGAAAACAAGCAGATTGCAGCTCTCTATGCGCTTGGATGTTTAGCTATCGGGGCAAAGTTTTGCTTCTCATATTTTCGTTTCACAACTGAACAGCTTGTCTCGCAGGTGAATCTCCTTGGCGCAAAGGTGCTTATCTACGAATCGTTTTCAACTGACGGTATCACGAGCGAAATGGTTCCAAGTCTGAAGACGATCGCTCTGGTCTCTCCCACAGAACAGTCAATTAGTGGAGTCAATTCCGTTGCGTTGTTATCGTTTGCTGAGATCGAGCGACAGTATGCCGAAGTTGATTTCAAATCGCATACCTTTTCAGCCGATGAACCGTGCATGTACTTCCTTACTTCTGGTACGACCGCTGTCCCCAAAGCTATTCCAAGTGGTACCGCAGAAGTATTTGTCTCAGCGTATGCAACGTACCTGACACTCTTCGCGTCTCGCACACATACTACGTTTATTACCATGGATTTTGCCTGGGGAGCAGCAGTGATTCCAATGTTTTTCACCCCTCTTATCTTAGGAGAAAAAGTCGTTATTGATGAAGTATTTCTTGATCTTACATCACCTCGAGTCGCGCATATATTTAATCAAGAGCGGGTAGGATCATCACTTATCCCAATTGCGCTGTTTGAAAAGAATATTCCTGTTACGAGCAATGTTCAATTTGAGACATTAGAACGGGTTGTTCTCGGTGGTATGAAGGTGAGTAAAAAAGCAATTGAAACAATCGTGTCTGTGTTTAACAACTCGCGACTGAGTATCTCATACGGGTATGGTTCTAGTGAGATTGGTGGCTTAGCGTTTTACTGCCGCGCTCATGAACAACTCGAAACCTTTGATTTTAGCAAACTCAAGCCAGCATTTGGTTTGCAATATCAGGTCAATGAGCATGGTCGTTTATTACTCAAAAATCATTTTCCTGGATTTTGTAAGACGATAATCGGTCAGGAAGATAAGTACCTCCAGTCTTGGACTGAAAATTATGATTACTTTATCACTGATGATGGAGCGATAGATCATGGTGGTCTCATAGAAGTAATGGGGCGGGCTGACACATTGATAAAGGTAAAAGGTCGCTTCGTTGATACTGCAAAGTTGTTTGAAGTGTGTCAGGAGGCATATGGTGTCCAAACCATACTTATTGATGTACCACGGACTGATGGTACGCAGCGTATCGTCTTATTTGTTGAAGCGGTTGAGTCAGCTCACATAAACGAGTCTGGTTTCATTCGCCTCGTGCAAGAGAAAATCGGTAATTACGCCACACCAGCGCAGGTGGTGTTTGTGGCTGAGTTTCCTCGGACGCATAGCGGTAAAGTGAAACTTGGCGATTTGGCGAGTCTTGTTGTATGAACAAGCGCTGGGAGTTCCTCGATATCATGAAAGGGGTAGGGCTCCTTGCAATGATTACTGTGCATTGTTTAGTGTGGTGGTATGTCTATCCGGTGAATCGGATTGAGCAAATTGATACGAGTATCTTTTTGGCGGGATATATTGGTATTGGTCTGCTCGTGCTGTGGTTGCCGGTCTCTGCGGGAGCGGCCTTTTTCTTGGCAAACAAAAACTTTTTGAATACCAATTTTACCTTGGTTACGACAAAAGTGCGCTTTCTCAGTAGTGTTCTAAAACGAGCAGTACTCATCGCTCTCGTTGGGTTCCTTCTTAACTTCTTAGCTTGGGGTTATGAAGCGACATTTCTTTGGAATGTTCTACAGTTTTATGCACTGAGCATAATCTTGATTGCTGTTACCCATTCCTTCTTTTCGCTGAGAGAGGTATGGCTGGCTGGTATTTTGTCATTTTTTGTATTTACGACAACGGCATTTTGGCAGAGTTTGTTCGGTCCGAGTAAGCTAAAAACAGTATTGATTGGCGACCTTACTCAAATGGATATTTGGCCACTATTGCCATGGTTTTATCTTATTGTGATTGGGTATGCAATTGGATACCTCTTTCTGCAACGTGACGTCGAGCAAGTGTATACGATAACACTGCTTACTGGTATGGCAGGATGCGTACTTGGTCTTTTGGGTGGGGGGTTTCGGATCTCGATTGATTATTCGTTTGCCACTATTTGGGATATGTCCATTCAACCACCAGTGTTCACGATGATTGGCATGGTTGGACTTTCGCTGTTTGTACTTGGCATGGTTGGACGTTTTCTGGAAGCAAGACGTTCGATAATCACTCATTGGCTATCAACCTTAGGTAAAGCGGTGGCGATTGTCTATGTAGCTCATATGATTTTTGGATTCGCATATTTCAATAACCTTTCTGAAACCGTAGATATTTCATATTTTGTTCTCGGGTACATCCTCCAGATGATACAAGCAACCGTGCTTGCGTATCTGTATGTGGTAACTCGAAAGCGCTGGTCAGATTACATCAGTACTCAAATAGGGTAACTATCAAAAAACCTTTCAAATCTCTGTGACTTAGTGTATACTATACACATGAATCGCGCACCAGAAAACCTGCGTTTCGCTGCTATGGCCATTGATGCTGTCGTGTTTGCGTACCTTGATGGTGAGCTTAAGGTTTGCATCAAGCCGGTTAGTAGTGAGTCCGCGTATAAAGGGATGCAAGCTTTTCCAGGCGGGCTTATCCGTGAGACCGAGAATGCTGATGGTGCCCTGACGCGCGTCCTTGAGACGAAGGTTGGTCTCAAACCCGCCTACAGCGAGCAGCTCTATACCTTTAGTGACGTCAATCGCGATAAGCGTAATCGCGTGGTATCGGTGGCATACCTCTGTTTTGTGCGACCTGACACCGCGGCCGTTCCTGCTGCTGGTGATGCTACCTTTGTTTCCGTGCGTGATTTGCCACCGCTTGCGTATGATCATGCTGAGATTATAAATGTTGCTCTTGGTCGGTTACGTGGCAAGCTCACCTACACCACCATTGCACAGTTTCTCCTCCCACGACACTTCACTCTCACTGAGCTTCAAGGAGTGTATGAGATGATACTCGGTACGACGCTTGATAAACGAAACTTCCGTAAGAAAATCCTGGCACTCGATATTGTGAAAGACACCGGTCGGGTACAGGAGGGAGTACAGAATCGCCCCGCAGCACTCTATACCTTCACCAGTCAAAAGCTCACTGAGTTACCACTCATCGTCTAAAGAAAAAAGGCCGGCGCGTTGCGCCGGCCTTTGTGTTGTATGCTCTTACAAAGAGCTGGGAAAGAACTGCTTTTCGCTTCTCGTAACGCCACGAGAGGTCGCTACGATAGGTCGGTGGAGCCACTCGCTCATCTCCTGAAGGAGTGCGACTGGTTCCATCGACCGTTTGGTGTACACAGCCGAGACGCCCTGCATCAGCCACTCCGAGCGAGCAGCGAGTTCACGGAGGTTGCCAGCCTCGGGGAGAGGCAGATCCGTAATCTTCCTCCCCTCGCTGTCGATGTAGGCAGTGGCAGCGAAGAAGTGCGGCAGGTGTGCGAGCTGATCGAGGGCGGTAACCGCCACTCCATCAACATGCGTATTTGCCGCAATGGCGTAGCGTGTCGCAATTGGGTCAAAATGACCCATTCGAAACGCGCCCTGCCAGACTCCATGCTCGTTGTGTACTTCGCGGATATGACTCCGGAGCCAGGCGTTTTCCGTGGGGAAGGGTCCCGGTCCGTGCCGTGCCGCGTAGGCTCTCGTGATACCAAGGACATACGGTCGATCAGTATAGCCCACCTCCCGGAGGAGTTCATGGGCGTGCACATCACGTACCTTGCCGCGGGTGACGTACGGAAAGAATCCGTAGTCTTCGTCGAGTAAGGTTCCCTGGGCTGCTTCAAAGATGACCTTTCGGCCAGCTTTGAGATGAGCGTCGAGGATGGTGCTGTCGGTGATGGTGACGAGCTTCCGAACTGTCTCGTACGATTCTATCGAGATAGCAAAGAGCTCTGCAGAATCGAACTGATGCCAGGTCGTGATGATAGCTTCGTTCGCTGCATGCGCCGCAAGGAGTGGAAGCATAGCACGCTTCTTTTCCTCACGAATAGCGGCGAGCTTTTCACGTGCCTTGACTGGCGTCATGAGATCACCTATCGTCAGATGGTCGACCAGCTCGTTTTCACTGTCTGCCCTTGTTTCACCGATACCGATACCGGTACTGCCATGCCGCTCAGCTCCGCGGGCCAACTCCTTGAGTTGGTTCACGAGCTGGTGGTATGGCGTGATGATTGGTGCTCGTTTGTCGATGAAGAGGAGCGAGAGGGGTGTTGTTACTCCTTTGCTCTCAAGCGCTGTTGCCTCCGCAAGGAGGAATCCTGGGTGTACCAGCATCTTGGGGCCGAGGTAGGTCTTCGCCCCTGGGCGGAAGCTGCCGCTCCCGAACTGGGCGAAGGTGTGATGGCGCCCGTCAGGGGTCACCACGTTGTGGGCGGCTTGAGCGCCACCGCTGTAGCGGACCACGAGGTCGATGTCGTGCTGGTGGATGAGAGTGTCAACCATCGTGCCTTTGCCAGCGTCGCCGTAGCCGAGGTCGGTCGTGATGAGGACTTGATGTTCCATTTTGATCTCCGTTCTGTGGTGGAACAAAAAAGCGGTCACCTCAAAGGAGGTGACCGCGAAGGTGCTGATTCGCTCAGGCGGCAACAAGTGCCGAGAGAGCATCGGCCAGCGTTCGTCCGGCGTCACCGGTGAGGCCGATATTTGTCACGGTGTCCGTGACGTTCTTGGCGGATTCCATCATGCTGATGGTCCCCGCGATGGCTTCGCAGACGAGGGTTGCGTCATCAAGCGTGATGACTCGTTCACCGAGCTGTTCACGCCAGAAGCTGGCGTTCTTGCCACGGTACTGCGTCTGCGTCGGCACGATGTGGAAGATCTCCCACCGCGTGCGCGCTTCGGCAATCAGGTCGGTAACCTGCTCGCCCTTCTCCGCGCCGATGTCGTAGATGGTGTTCAGTTCACCAGCAGAGAGTTCAGGCCAGAAGCGCTCGTCGCCGATGGTGAATAGGTAGCCCTTCTTGCCACGCTTCTCCCACGCGTCGGTCGCGATGAGGCGAGCGGCCTGGAAGAAGGAGTGCCCGTAGGACTCCATATCCTGACCACCGCCCCTGCCCTCGATGATGATGTTCCGCAGCTGTTCATCGAAGCGGTTGTCGGATTCGAACTGCCCGATTTGCACCGGGTAGTTGTCCGAGTGGTAGTCGCCGATCGCCGACATCAGGATCTGCGGATCCTTGACGGCCGTCTTCGCGAGGATGATGTCCATGAGTTTCGGCAGCTTTTGCTGCATCACCCGGGGAATCTCGCCCATCGAGCCGGTCACGTCAAAGGCGATCATAATCGGCAGCGAGGCAGGGTGCTCGGCGCTGTCACGCGACTCGCGCACACCCATCACACTCTTCCTGATACCGCGCGGGTCAAGGCTCGGGTGAATCCCCGATGCCCGTCCCCGACGCACATCGTCGTCGTGTCCGAAGTCGGCAAGGCCATTGGCCCGGCGACTCGAGGCTGAGGTCGTGTAGGCACTTGTGTCCCAATTTCCTCCACCCATAATTTGGTCTCCTTTCGTGGGTTAGGTGAGGTTAAGTGGTCGATACTGCTTCCCAAGCGTTGCGTAGATGAGCTCGGTAAACTCGTGAAAGACTGCTCCGGCATCGACACCGTGATGGTGTGCAGCTGCCGAGTCGAGGTACTCTGTGAGGGGTCGGGGCGTGTCCGGATTGTACCCGCCACGCCCATTCCCAAACAGTTGTCGTATCTGAGCGAAGGTTTCACTCAAGACCAGGTTCTCTAGGTTTCCTGGCTCACGACCACGTCGCTCCGTTTCTCCCCACCCGAGGTAGATAGGTTCGTGGGTGAGCGGGTGGACGAGGAGGTGCTCAAGGGTCATTGCGTGGTGGGTGAGACCAGCCAGTGCTGCCGTGAGCGGAAAGGCAAGGAGTCGTCTTCCGATCCAGGCGGCATGGCCGACCGGTAGGGTGCCACCGAGGCGTTCTTGAATGTCTCGGACGCTTCGGTGACTGTGGTAGTAGGGGAGCACGTTGACCGTGCGCCCTTCGACCTTAAAGCTACCGTAGAGCTTCGGGAGCGTTCGCAACACCTGCTGTACCGGGTGGTATTTCCTCGGCACGTGGAAGGCGCGCAGCTGCTCCGCTTCGGTCGTAAGGACGCGGCTCGTGGACTCGTCCTTCGCGATCTTCAGCACCACTTCCGAGGTCGTCTCGTAGAGGGTCGCGGTGCCTCGGTGAAGTACTGAGTAATCACCAACAGCGATTCGTTCACCGATATGGTAGGTAGTCTGTCCGACCATGAAGGTGAAAAGCGAGGTGCCAGAGACGAGCGCTGCTTTCGCAGTTTCGTACCACTCCGTGAGTCGCAAGCGCGCATCGCTTGCTGCCGTGGCATCGACGATGCGTGTGTAGCGGTTGGGGTCGAGCGCTGCCGTGAGTTCACGGAAGCGTCGTTCTTGTGCTGCCTGTTGTTCAGGAAGTGGTAGGTTTTTGGCCGGTCGGCCGAACACATCCTCGGGACGTGTTGCCGCCATGATCTCGGTGTAGAGTGCCTCGAGATCATAATCAAGGAGGTGTTCGTCCATGAGGTTGCTCCGTTCTTGGTTCTTCGGGGCGGTGGCTTCGCCGCCGCCCCGCGTTGTCACTTGTCCCGACTGTTACTCGTCAGTCGGACGTCCCCAGGCCCGTTCGGGGTTGGCGCTCGAGGCGCGTTTCCCTGTCCCGCCCGCGAGCAGTTTCTCCCAAGGGATAGCTGCCCCGAGCTGGTAGAGGCTCTGCAGGTAGGCCTGCTCTTCGCGCGAGCCTTTCGGCTGTGCGGAGAGGTTGCTGACCGCGAGTACGTACTTCACGACGGAGTGCTCCATCGAGATGAAGTTCGCCGAGACGTCGATGCCGAGTTCTTTCAGCATCAGTTCGCGGCTCGTGGCGCCGACGAGCCCCATGATTTCAGGCTTGGCGAGAAGCTCCTTCACCTGGGTGGCTTCATACGCCAGCGCCCGTGCCGCCGGCACGCCGACTCCGGCATAGGCCCGGTTCACGGTGTCGACCACTTCGTCCGCTGCGATACGCAGGGGTTCGGTGTCCGGCATCGAGATCATGGGTGCCAGCATACCGCCGCCACCCGCGAGGCTTGTGATCGCCTGCATCATCATCGCGGGGTTACCCGCAGCCTTCATCCAGGCATCAAACCAGCCCGAGAGCTGGGCGTTGAAACCCTGGATAGACGGCCAGAGGATGTTGTTGATCTGCGTCAGGAACTTCGTCCGCTTCGCTTGGGGGACGGCCGAAGCCGGCACCCCAAGCGCCGCGAAGATGTCCGAGTAGTCGCGCTTCGTGATCAGCTTCACGACCTCGTAGTAGGAATCGCCGAACGGTTCTTCCGTCACTTCGGCGTGACGCTCCATGGCCGCGAGGATCTTCTTCGGAATCCCGAAGAAGTCCACGCGGTCTGCGAGCGCTGCTTTCACGCCGGCTTCGAGTTCGGTCTGGCCGACCTTCGAAACCCCGCCCACCTTCAGCGCAGCGATGAAGCTGTCGTCGGTACGCGGTGCAGGAAGCACGTCAAGGGATAGGGAGGGCTGGAGCGGTACCGTAGGTGCTGTGCGTTTGCGCAGGTGACCAGTCACTGCCGCCCGCAGCCGAGCGGAGGGGACGGTAGGGAAGCAGGTTCTGATTTCCTCGTCGGTGGCTCCGGCCACGGCGTCTTCAAGGAGCGCAATTGCTTCCGTCCCCGGTTCGCCGACCACAGCCGTGAGGGCAGTGGTGGCGCTGTCGATGTCTGACCCAATTGCGGTCGCAAACGGGGTCAGGTAGGTGACCCACACTTCAGGGAGCGTGGGTACCGGTTCTTTGTTGGCCACAGTGGCCTCCTTTCTAATAGAGATATACGGTTGTCAAAGGACCGCCCCCGGCTACTGCTGAGGTGGAGCGCTACTGATGGTTATCACCAGCGCGCCACCCCAGCGGTAGGGGAGGTGTTTAGATACTGTATAAAGTACACTATCTAAACCGAAGGAATGAGGTGGGCTATCCCACCGACTGTTCCTCTATCTGAGTACGAGTGTATACCTGTTGTTAGATAGTGTCAAATATACAATAAGATATGAAATGAAAATGAGCGATGTCAAGGTATGTATGAATAAATATTGATTTTGTCGCATCATATGAGTCATATAACCTAACCATAGTAAAAGTACAACGTAAGGCATGCATCAAGCATACGCAGATTGCTTCAATGACTAGTAAGTAAAAGCCTCAAGAGAGGTGTGTACAATAGAATAATACGTTGTGGCGTCAATCTATACTTAGAGGAGACGTTATTATTCTCTAAGTATCACGTATGTACTCCAAAGCCGTTGTAGTCGTGCTCATTTTTGCACTCTTTGTTAACTCAATGCCTGCATTAGCCCATGCATCAGTGGCATCTGAAGTCTTATTTGATGTTGAGTCTACACTGATTAATTTTAAAAACCGTTTAGCAGTTACTCCGGCAGGTTCTTTACTCGGACTTAACATAACGGTGCCACGCTTACAGCCGCTCGAAGGGCGTGATAATCCGGTGACAGCGTACGGCGCTGCTTCAGTCAGTGATTATGATGTTTCAATGATGTTCATTGATGTGGCAAAGATTATGAGACCATGGATCGGTCATCACCCTGGTAAATGGGGTGGCATGAATTACCAAGATCTCAAAGGGGGTGGTTATCTTGATGAAAAGGGTTGGGTCAAAAAAATTCCTAGTGAAGTGACGAGTGTTGCGGGTATTTTTGCTTGGTCAGACCAATACGGTTCAGACAAATCTCGAGCCGGCCGGTATGTACTCACATATGAAGGAGAGGGTACTATTGATGTATCGCTTATAAGTAGGAGTCAGATAATCTCCAGAGAACCAGGGAAGATTGTCTTTACCATAAAGCCAAATCAGGGTAATTGGATGGTCAGCATAAGTAAAACAGATCCAAATAATACTGGTAATTACATTCGAAACATTAGTATCGTGAAAGAGGACATGATACCACTGCTTCAGGCGGGAGCGCTCTTTAATCCAGACTACCTAAATGTAGTTAAGGACGCTCGTATCATACGCTTTATGGGTACCATGGGGGCAAATAACTCAAAAAAATCTAAATGGTCTGAAGAGATTGTTGGCATCAATGATATCTATTCGTATTCAGCCGGTGTACCTTTGGAAGTTTTAGTGCGACTTGCTAATGAAGCGGGTATCGATCCATGGTTTAACCTCCCATTTTTAGCTGATGATGAGTATGTGAGAAAGTTTGGTGATTACATCAAACAAAATCTTGACCCTAAACTGGTAGCGTATGTCGAGTTATCAAACGAGGTATGGAATTGGTCATTTCAGCAGGCAAACCAATCTCATAGTGCGGGTATTAAAGAGTGGAAACTGGATCCAAAAAACGGTGGGGCAGCCTGGGTAAATTACATGGGGAAGCGCTCTTACGAGGTGATGAAGATTTTGACCGAAGTGTATGGTAGTCGTGCAGATACAAACTTACGACGCGTGGCACCAACTCAGAGTGTAAGTACGTGGGTGAGTGAGCAGGTACTGTTAGCTCCAATGTGGAAACAACATGATCCAACTAATTATGTCCCGCCACATACAATGTTTGATGTACTTTCACCGACAACATACTTCGGTGGAGATTTGATAAAAAGTCAAAAGTTACGAAATGAAATGCTTGCACTCCTTGCAACCGGTGATAATGGTTATAATTTTCACCGCGACTTACTCCAAAAGCCTGTTGTCGGTCGGGGTAAAATCAACATTCAAGCTGTGCCGAACGGTACTCAAACTGTACGAGGTGTTGGGACAGTATTCACAGAAGATGCACCCAAAGGATCCCTTATTGATATAAATGGTACACTCTATTCAGTATGGGAGGTTGTAAGTAATACAGAATTACGACTCTCAACACCGTACACGGGAACTGCAGTAGTTGATGCTCCGGTGCACCGATATGCGAATGACAGTGTAAAAAGAACACTGATGGACCTCAAGCTACAAAAAGCTCTTGCCGACAAGTTCAACCTCCAATTAATACCATACGAAGGTGGTCAGCACGTACAACATGCGTTTGCTATAAACGTACCAGAGAAGGAAATGCAGGCACTGCAAGAGCATCTTACCGGTTTTGTACGTAGTCCACAGATGGCGGACCTTTACAAGGAATTATGGGATGGTTGGAAGTCGCTTGGTACTGGGCCATTTATGATTTTTACAGAAGTTGGTGCACCAAGTAAGTATGGATCGTGGGGTATGCTCGCGTCACTGCACGACGATAATCCACGTGCCCAGTTATTAAAAAGACTAGAATCAAGTGAACAAATCTGGTGGACTGAAAAGGGTGGAGAGCATTATCAGCAGGGGAAGATAATTCGTGCGGCAGGCGGAGCGACGACCCTTGCTGGAACAGCAGCCGAAGATTATCTGGTCGGTTCACCTCAAGATGATGTGCTATATCCTGGTCCAGGTAACGATGGTGTAAATGGAGGTGCTGGTACCGATATACTAATCCTTAAAGGAAAGGAGTCTGATTATACGATTACGGACAAGGGGGTCGGAAAGCAGGTTGTTGGTCCAGATGGTAAAGATTATGTCTACGGAGTAGAAACGTTTACTTTTAGCGAGGGTAAGCCGGTACCAGTGGATACACCACCAACTGAGACCGCGACCACTTCAACATCATTCCGTGTTGTGGCTGGCCAGCAAACATACCAGGCTGTACCGGCCGTGAGCGGTGCTGGTGTCAGCATTCATGCAATTAACGGCATGTCTGCAACTGCAAATGAATTAAGGGGTCAGAGTAAAGGTAACACCATTTATTCTATTCATCACGGCCGTGCTCAGGCCACTATTGATGGTAAATCTCATCGAGTTAACTACTGGCTCATCAACGAAAATCGAATTGAAAGAATTGGTAAAAGTATTGGTTCAGATGCAGTTTCAACTGCGTTACGGTTTGGAGACTTGGTAGTAGGTCCAGTGGCTATCACCGGAACCGACTTCGCTGATGATATGCGCGGTCGAAACATGGATGATGTGTTTTATGGTGCTGGTGGAGCTGATCTGATTTCTGGTGACGGTGGCAATGATGTTCTTGGGGGCGGACTAGGAAATGACGATATTGATGGTGGAAGAGGGCTTGATGTATTGGAGCTCGCAGGACCTTTGTCAGCATACTCGTTTATTAAAAAGAGTCGTGGTGTCGAGGTGTCTGGTCCTGAAGGTGTAGATACTGTACGTAATGTTGAGCGGGTACGATTTGTGGATACGAACGCAACCTACGATCTCATCGACATGCTCACTAAGTCTGATTCAAATCAGACGGTTGTGGATTCAACTGACCCAGTAACCCCAGCACCTGTAGTAGATACTCCAAAATCATTCACTGTCATTAAAGATGTTCTCGATTACCAGGCCGCACCACTGTACGGCGAGGGTGTTATGGTGTACGCAATCAATCGTTGGGCAACATTGGGTAAACAGCTCGGAATTAGTACAACGTTGCCGGCCTATCACATTTACACGAACAACACACAGGTGACCTATAACGGGAATACCCTCAGACCTAATTATTGGAATACCCATGAAAATAAGTCTTATGAGACGAGCACTGAACCAATTTCCGCATCAGCTCTTGATACTGCGCTCCTATTTGGCAACATCATTGTCTCGCCTGCTTTGATAAGAGGTACTGAGTATGAAGATGATATGAGAGGGCGAGAATTTAATGATCGGTTTGAAGCTGGTAAGGGTAACGATATCGTATTGGGTGGTGAAGGCGAAGATACATTGTATCTAAGTGGTACAAGAAATGATTATCGCGTTCTTGTTGTAAAAGATTGGCATTCACACCTTGTGATCGGTCCAGACGGAAGTGACAAAGTTTCTGGTATTGAATTCTTACACTTCAATGGTAATGGCGAGCGAGTACCGTTGGTTGATTTGGTAGTAACAAACTCATCATCAAATGTACTCGGCGCAAGTAACCTTAATGGTATTGAATCGGTTACGTCCATGATAGATTATGGAGCCTTTGTAGAATTCAGATAACCTAAACATGTATACAAAAATTCCCCAAGCAAAATTGGGGAATTTTTGTATACAGATTTAGTAGCAATAAATCTTATTGGTTCACCGCCTGCCTGTAAGGTAAAGGTAATGTCTCAATGTCATTCATTATCGAGGTTGAAGAAAGACGCAGATATCATCTCCTCCTGCTTGTGGCTGTTGATTACTATTGGGGCAGTGATTTGTCTCAAGGATTTGATTAGGTCCCCGGCTGCAGATTGGAGACCATGTAAAACATCCCTGACGAAAGTTTTTGTCATAGAGAAATTCATTTCCCCAGGCATCAGTTACTAACGCGTCGACATTTGGCATCAAGTCCTTCGCGTCAAGTTCAGCGATAATATCATTACGCCATGATCCGTTAGTGTAAGGGATAGAATTAAACTTACCTACTGGTGGTAGTGCGTCCCAGTATGGATTACCTGGTCCCCAGAATTGGCAAATGTTACAAAAGTCGATACCGACTGGGGCATAGTCACCCACGGTGTGACGGTATAGCTCCATTGCTTTCAGTACTTCACGGAGTGTCATGTGGGTTGCTGCGATGTTCGCGCGTTCGCGACTCGTCCTGGTGGCAAACAGTACGCTTGATGCCAGGATACTGACAATGGTTATAACCACCATTATTTCAACAAGTGTAAATCCTGTCGATTTATGTTTACTTGATGGCATTTGCTTTAGTATAGTACCTATATAGAGGCTTTTCAATAAAATGCCCATGTACTATCTCAATCTCAGTACAAAAGGATAGTTTACTGATTTTAAAGAATACGCAAAACAGTATACTTGGTGAGCTGTACACGAAAATTTCAAGATAAAAGTCTATTGCAATAGATGACTATCGGAGCTGGGGCGGAACAAATCAAAAAAAAGAGTTACGTCTCTTGATTGGTTAAACGAAGCCAAGGTTTGTTTCGGGTGATGGTATAAAAAATGGTTCCACTGGGTCGGCTGGGAAAAGAAAACCGCCCGACCATGAGCCGAGCGGTTTATCTCGGTCTTGCCTTGGTCAGGCGGGTTTACCAATCGGTGTTGACGATTCGAAATTGTTCACGCCTCTTCCAGAAATTACGAATCTGCAACCCATCGCTGCGAATTTCTTGCTTTTTCCCATTTCTTTCTGTCCGCTTTCTGAACAGCCGAAGCTGCTGGATTGCGTTTATTGCAATGACCAGGCTGAGAATCAAGAATGCTTTCTGTAGGCTGGGATTGTTGAAGGATTGCGTCGATACCGTGCCAAGACCCACTGCGAAGCTGAGTTGGAGCAGCGGACCCGCAATGAGCATCGTAATCGCACCCCACAGACCCATCTTCTTTAAGTGGTCAGGTGCAACAACGACTTCTCCAGAAAACGGCAGTCGCCTGACTTGAAACCAAGTACCCTTGTACTGAAATTTGAACCACATTTTTCCGCTCCCGATGTCCACCCATTGCGGAGTGACCTTCAAGAGACGGAAGACAAGACAGTGGCCCATTTCATGGATACCGATGGAGCAGTACTGCAACGGAAAATAGAGCAACACCACGATAGAAAGAGCGACGACATCCATAGGACACCTCCTTTGTTACATTTTCAATATCGCTCACGACCCTGACTCGACTGTCGTACTCGCTTCGCTCCGTGCGACAAGTCTCCGTCTTTCGATTCCCGACGAAACGCACGCAGGTGCGTTTCTATAGCCGCCCAAATGCAAAAGACCCCAGAAGGGGTCCTTGCATTTGGGCGGCTATCGGGAATCGAACCCGAATCGAAGGCTCCACAAACCTCAGTGTTAACCGTTACACCATAGCCGCCATTTGTCGAGTGGGGCGCCGACCAGATGGTAGGCGAAACTCGTGTGCACACTGTTATACCTATTTTTTATAGAAAAGTCGAGACCCCGCCGGGTTCTAGCCAAGGCATACATATTTTGTATACTAGAGACATGGATCAAGAAACGCTCATCGTCGCTATTTTCTTCACCTTTATGATTGGGGCAGGAATTGGTTTTTATGTAACCAAGTTCGTCGTTGGTCTATGATGCGCTTCGCTCATCTCTTATTGTGGTGCCTCGCGTTGATACCAGGCGCTCTTTTTGCTCAGGAAGTCCACCAAGAATTACAAGAAACGGTGCCGGCACGGGTGCTCGAGGTGGTTAGCCAAGAGGAGCGGGACATTATGGGGACGGGTGCTACGACGATGGTGCAAAATCTCCGCATTGAGATACTCGGTGGTGAGAAGACTGGGGAAGTCGTACCACTCCTGAATGATCTGGTGATCCTTGAGGAGGGTGATCGTATCTTCGTTAATCGCCTGGTCGCGATTGATGGGGTGGAGTACTACGCGTTTAAAGATGTGGAGCGACGCTGGCAGCTGTTGGCGCTCGGTATACTGCTGGTTCTCATGATTACAGTTTTTGCGGGGTGGCAGGGAGTGCGGGCACTCCTCAGTCTCGGGTTTAGTATACTCGCAATACTCTGGCTTCTTATCCCGGCCTTGTTGGCTGGGTACGACCCGGCGCTCGCGAGCTTTGCGCTTGCTGCCATTATTCTCGGGGTAACGCTTTTTGTGACCCACGGAGTAAAGCTCCATGTATGTATTGCCTACGCAGGCACGATGCTTGCAGTTGCAATTACTTGTTTTATTGCCTGGTTTTCGGTTGATTGGCTCCGCCTCACCGGCTTTAGTGCTGATGCGTCCGTGTACCTCAACTTTGCAACCGGCGGCACCCTTGATCTCGCCGGACTCCTTCTTGGGAGTATTATTATTGGTCTCCTGGGCGTACTCGATGATGTGGCCATTACCCAGGCGTCGGTGGTACAGGAGCTCAAGTTTGCCAACCCTGCGTTCCGGTGGCGCGAGCTCTATGAGCGGTCAATTCGGGTTGGTCGTGACCATGTTGGTTCACTCGTGAATACCTTGGCCTTGGCATACGTAGGAGCAGCGTTGCCACTCGTCCTCTTATTTGCTCGCTCGGACGCTTCCTTCCTCGATTCTATTAATCAGGAAGTCATCGCCGCTGAGTTTCTCCGCATTATGGTCGGGAGTATGGGCTTAGTGCTGGCGGTGCCATTTACGTCATTGTTAGCGGCGTATTACTTCCAGTCACGTACCGTTGACAAAGTCACAGAACATTCGTGCGGACACCACCATCATCACTAAAAAGGCGTATACTAGAGGTATAGAAGGATTTAGTGGGGTAATACATATTTATATATGAAAGGATTTGTTGAAGAGTTCAAAGCCTTTGCGATGCGTGGTAACGTCGTTGATCTCGCGGTCGCGGTTGTTATTGGTGCCGCCTTTGGCAAGATTGTGTCGTCGCTTGTCGAAAATATTATGATGCCAGTCATCGGTATCTTAGTTGGTGGGGTTAATTTTACCGGTTGGGCACTCACTATCGGTGAGGCTAATATTGCGTACGGTCGTTTCATCCAGAGTGTGTTTGATTTTGTTATCGTAGCGTTTGTCATCTTCCTTGTCGTGAAGGCGATGGCCAAGATACAGAAGAAGCAGGCTGAAGAAAAGCCAACACCAAAGGAGCCATCTGATGAGGTGAAGCTCTTGACTGAGATTCGCGACGCGCTTCGTCGCTAAGACAGAGAGATGGTGCCTAAAAATGCTCCCGGAGTACCCGTGGGGCATTTTTAGCTCTCGCCAAATGAGAGAATCAGTTTTTGAATATCGCTATCCCATGACTTATCCACATTCACAGTGGGGAGTGGGGGAGTAAAGTCCTTTATTTAAGCCATTTGACCGAAGTCAGGCCCTTTTTTACAAGTCCCTAAAACCACCATACTATAGTGGTACCGCACGACGGATCTCCACATCGTGCGTGTCGGAGGTAAGACACGCCCACGCACACGCCCTTGATGACGTGAAAGTGGCCAGTACACCTGGTTGTGTCTTGTCTTCTCTCCGACGAACTCTTCTGTAGACCCAATCGACTAGTGACATGAGTGTAAGCCAACACTCATGTCATGAGTACCACCACAGATTGTGTTTGTATGAGAGTTCTAATGTAGAGTCGCGTTTTACCAGCAGTTCTTATTGTGATATGGAAATTAAGCAGATAAAAAAGCGTGACGGTTCAGTAAAGCCATTTGATATTGCGAAGATTGAACACGCAATCTTGATGGCGCTGGCGGAGACCAACGCCGGCGGGGCAGAAGATGCCAAGAAGGTGGCGAACCTCGTCCACCAGAAAGTAATTTCGATGTGTGTCCAGTCTGGCACTGCCGCTGACGGTGACCCAAAGGCGCAGAAGTGTGTCGACGGCTATCCAACCGTTGAAGAAATTCAGGACCTCGTTGAAGCGTCTCTCATGGAGCTCAATTACTTTGATACCGCCAAGGCGTACATCATTTACCGTAATGAGCGTAAGAAGATGCGTGAGCGTGATATTTTCCGCAAGCGGGTGAACTTAAAGCCGTACGAGTACCCTGAGCTCTATGAGTATGTCGATGCGATTCGTCACTCATACTGGGTACACACCGAGTTCAATTTCACCGGAGACGTCCAGCACTTCCACGTAAATGTGAATGATGCTGAACGAAATGCCATCAAGAACACGATGCTTGCCATCGCGCAGATTGAGGTAGCGGTGAAGTCGTTCTGGGGTGATATCTACAAGAAGATGCCAAAGCCTGAGATTGGAGCAGTGGGCTCAACTTTTGCTGAATCTGAGATTCGTCATACTGACGCTTACTCACACCTCCTGGAGATTCTTGGACTTAATAATGAGTTTGCCAAGATTAAAGATATTCCGGTGATTCAGCAGCGTATGGATTACCTTGATAAGGTGGCTGAGTTGTCGCGTACGCAAGAGAATCGTGAATATGCGCACGCCGTAATGCTCTTTTCACTTTTTATCGAGCATGTCTCACTCTTCTCTCAGTTCCTTATCATGATGTCGTTCAACAAGCATAAGAACTTGTTTAAGGGAATCAGTAATGCAGTTGAGGCGACGAGTAAAGAGGAGAACCTCCACGGACTCTTTGGTATTGATGTGATTAATATCATCAAGGAAGAGCACCCTGAGTGGTTTGATAAGGCGATGCAGGACGCGATTATCAAGGCGTGTGAAGAGGCGTATGAAGCTGAAAGTCGTGTGGTGGACTGGATCTTCGAAGCTGGTGAGCTTGATTTCTTGCCAGCACAAAACGTGAAGGAGTTCATTAAGAATCGTCTCAATAACTCACTAGCTGCTATTGGTATGCCACGTCACTTTGAGGTCAGTGAAGCGCTCCTTGAGGAGACTGACTGGTTCGATAATGAGGTGATTGCCACCAAGCATGTCGACTTCTTTGATAAGCGCTCAATTAATTACAACAAGCGCGCTGCCAGTGTGACCAGTGATGATTTATTCTAGTAATGCTGATTTAGTCTGTCCGATATATGTCTACTAATTACAACGAGCCATGGTACTGGGTCAACGAGAACACGCGAGCCTTTATGTCTCGTGGCTACCTTGTTGATGGTCAGACGACCGAAGAGCGTGTCCGGTACGTCGCCGAGTACGCTGAGAAGGTCCTTGAGAAGCCAGGCTTTGCTGACAAGTTTGAGAAGTACATGAGTCTTGGGTGGATCTCGCTTGCGACACCAGTCTGGGCCAACTTCGGCCTCAAGCGCGGTTTACCAATCAGTTGCTTTGGGTCATTTGTCGCCGATGATATGGCTAACATTCTTCATACCCAAAGTGAGGTGGGGATGATGTCTAAGTACGGTGGTGGTTGCTCAGCCTACTTCGGTGACTTACGTGCACGTGGCAGTGAAATCACCCAGAACGGGCACTCATCAGGTCCGGTGCACTTCATGCAACTCTTTGAAAAGATTCTTGATGTGGTGAGTCAGGGAGCGACTCGACGTGGCGTGTTTGCAGCGTATTTGCCGGTAGAGCATCCTGATATTCTTGAGTTTCTTGATATTGGTACCGAAGGTAACCCAATCCAAAAAATCAACCACGCGGTGACGGTAACCAACCAGTGGATGGAAGAAATGATTGCAGGGGATGCTGATAAGCGAGCAGTGTGGGCAAAGGTTATCCAGCGTCGTGGTGAAATTGGATACCCGTACATCATGTTCATTGATAATGCGAACGATCAGCGTCCGCAAGTATACAAGGACAAGAATCTCCCTATCTACGCCAGTAATGTGTGTAGTGAGATTATGCTCCCAAGTAACCGTGACTGGTCATTTGTGTGTTGTCTCTCGTCTATCAACATCATGCATTATGATGACTGGAAGGATACTGACCTCGTCGAGACGATGACCTACTTCCTTGATGCGGTCATGAGTGACTTTATCAGTAAACTTGAAGCAATGCGCGATAGTGAGGATGAAGACAAGCGTCTCGCCTTCCGCTTCATGGAGCGACCATATAACTTTGCGAAAGCGAATCGCGCTCTTGGTCTCGGTGTACTTGGCTATCACTCATATCTCCAATCAAAGGGCTTACCATTTGAGAGTGATGAAGCTGGTCGTCTCAATACTGAGATCTTCAAACTTATCCAGGAGCGTTCACTCGCTGCCTCAGCCGAAATGGCCAAGACAATGGGTGAGCCAGAAATTTTGAAGGGGTACGGTCGTCGTCATACAACGACAGTTGCTATCGCCCCGACTACCTCGTCAGCTTTCATTCTTGGGCAGGTTTCGCAGGGAATTGAGCCAATCTGGAGTAACTGCTACATCAAGGATGTGGCGAAGCTCAAGGTCGTTATTAAGAACCCAACCCTCGAGACGCTCCTCACTGAGAAGGGGAAGAATACGAAGGAAGTGTGGGACAGTATCCGCGATAACGATGGTTCAGTCCAGCACCTTGATTTCCTCAGTGATGAAGAGAAGGCCGTGTTCCGTACCTTTGCTGAAATCGACCAGAGCAAGCTCATCGATCATGCGGCTGAACGACAAAAGTATATCGACCAGGGACAGTCACTCAACGTGATGGTGGCACCAGATACGCCAGTGAAAGAGATTAACCAGCTTTACCTCAAGGCTTGGAAGCAGGGTTGTAAGGCGCTCTACTATCAGCACAGTATGAACGCAGCCCAGCAGCTCTCACGCAAGAAGATTCAGGAACGAGCTGAGAAGAAGTAAAGGAAAAACCGCCCGGGACACTGCCATGGGCGGTTTTACTTATTTTATGGTCATGAAAACCACTTATTAAGATATTTGTATACCGACCCGTGGATATGTCCACTTGGCACTATTAAACCTCGTGTATGATAGAGGATAAGAGAACAAGCGGTGTTGAGCAGGGGCTACGTTTCGCGACGACATAGCCCCCGCTCAGAACCGCTTTTTTCTTTGGTTGACGAATCGGTACGGTTTGCTACCGTACCGAGTGGACAGTCTAAGGGGGTAGTATGGTGTGGTGGATACTCTATGCGATGGCAGGGGAGGTTGATACCTCTTTGCCAGATTCGTTTTCAGTACGGGTGCAGCGTGAGATTGTTATCGAATCAAACGTATTCGATTATGGGCTCATGCGAGTAGTCGTTGATACTTGTTTGGTCGGGGTGCCGTACTGGGTGTGTAGCCGGGTGATAGATGGGGTAGAGGCCGGAACATTTTTGCGCTACTACATCGGTTCGACCATTATCGAACTGCATCAATGAGGAAAAGGCGGCCAGACACGGTCGCCTTTTTTCAGACATTTTGTATACTATGAATTCAGTATGATACGCAGTCTCACGGTCCTTCTTATTCTCTCGTTGTCGCTCTATTGGTATGCGAGTGTGGGGGCGTATTGCCAGGCGCCGCTCACGTACGCGCTTGTAGACCTTGATAGTCGGTTTAACCTGAGTGAAGCTGATGCGCTCGCTGCTATTAGTGAGGCCGAGACCCTCTGGGAGGAGGCGGTGGGGCGAGAGCTGTTTATACAGGTCGGTAAAGATGAACGACCAGACATCACCATCTCCTTTACCTTTGACGACCGGCAAGAGCGCGCCATTGCGGAGGAGACCTTCCGCGACTCGCTTGATAATAAGGCGGCTACTTCAGAGGACTTAGCAGCCGCGTATGACAAATTGGTCGCAGACTACCAAACGAAGCGTGATGCGCATCAGGCGGCAGTCAGTGATTATGAGTCACGTCTAGCTACTCACAATGCGACAGTCGATCGGTACAATAGTGAAGGTGGTGCACCAGATGCCATTTATGACCAGCTCCAGGTGGCAGAGCGTCAGTTGGCCAGTGAGGCGACGAGACTGGAGCGGGAAGGGAAGGAACTTAACGAACTCGCCGACCGTATCAATAATCTCGGTGAGCAGGGTAATCAGATTATTCGGCAGTACAACGCTGGTGTGAACGCATACAATAGCGAGTTTGGTGAACCAGATGAGTTTACTCAGGGTGATTATATGAATGGCGCGATTCATATTTATACCTTTACCTCACGTGGTGAACTCGTGAATGTGCTTGCTCATGAGTTTGGTCATGCGCTCGATATTGACCATGTTGAGGGGAGTGCATCCGTGATGTATTATTTAATGGAGGATCAACCAACGCCACCAGCTCTCTCCGGAGAGGATAAAGCCGCTTTTACTACGCAGTGTGGTGCAGCCGGCACTCTTGGGACTTCGGTTCGAGCTCTCATTAATCAGTATATTTTATAACCATGAATAGCTTTTTTGAATCAAAATTGAACCAGAGTCTCGCGGCTGCAGCGCTCGCTGGAGTGGTGTTGGCGCTCGTTAGTTACGCATACGTAACTCTTAAGAACAGTGAAGGGTGGGTCGGACCAACCACCATCAATATCGTTGGTACGGGTGAAGTGACTGCTGTGCCAGATATTGCTACCTTCTCATTCTCAGTGCGAGGTGAGGGTAAGACTGCAAGTGAAGCCCAGGCTACCTCAGCCAAGGCAATCAATGATATTGTCGGGTACCTAAAGGAGCAGGGAGTAGAAGAAAAGGATGTAAAGACTACGAACTATAACCTCTCTCCAAAGTACACCTACGAACAGCGTCCTTGTATCATGGGTATGATGTGTCCTCCAAGTGAGCCAAAGCAGGATGGCTTTGAGGTCTCACAGATGGTGACCGTAAAGGTGCGAAATACCGATACTGCCGGAGCTCTCCTCACTGGCGTTGGTGAGCGAGGTGCGACTGATATCAGTAGTCTTGGCTTCACCATTGATGACGAGGAGAAGCTGAAGGCCGATGCGCGCAAGCTTGCGATTGAGGATGCGAAGCAGCAGGCAGAGGCACTCGCCGAACAGCTCGGCGTGACGCTTGGTGAGATGACTGGTTACTACGAAGAGTCTGGTAGTCCATATCCATACGGCATGGGTGGCGACATGATGATGTCTGCGAAGGCTGAGATGGCACCAAGTCCAGAGGTACCAATGGGGGAGAATACGGTGACAAGCCGCGTTAACCTCACCTACGAAATAAAATGAGCAAACGAGCGTAGCGACTATTGCGAATTTTGACGAGTAAAGCGCCCTCCCAAGGCGCTTTATCCGTCCATAACCACATTGTTTATTGAATTAAAATTTCCTAGTAGCGACTATTGCTTACTTACGCGAGTAATGCGACCTCCAAAGGAGCATTATCCGCGCACAGTCACTTTGATTCTTTAGTCACTGTGTCGTAGCGACTATTGCGAATTTTGACGAGTAAAGCGCCCTCAAAAGGCGCTTTATTTGTACCAAGGCTTTCGATTTCGCTATCGCTCGCTATGACGGAACGGGGTATGACCTGTAATGAAAACCCGAGGACCGGCCTAGGGCCAGCCCTGGCCGGTCCTCGGGAGACGTCATTGTGATGAGGGAGTGGTAACGACCGAAGAAGCAATCCAGTTTCGTTACTGCAAAACGCCTCTGGTGAGGCGTTTTCACCTCTTTAAACCCGGTCTTTCCTACAAACCACTCCTTTTGACATTCCCTGGTATGAGGAGTATAGTACAAAGGAATCGCCCCCGAGGCGTTTTTATTTTGGAAGATTATTCGAGTCTAAGCACACAATCTATGGATCGTTTTGTAACCTATCTCCGTGCCACGATGGCCGAGATGAAGCATGTGAAGTGGCCTACCCAGAACCAGGCGCTCGTGTACACTGCGCTTGTTATTGGTATTTCTGCAGTGGTCATGTTCTTCGTGGCGATGGCAGACTTTGTCTTCACCTCAGGTATCGACTTTATCGTTAATAGTATCTAGTCTATGGCTAAGCAACATTCAACTGGTGAGCGTCACTGGTACGCTATCCATACGTACTCAGGCTATGAGAATGCCGTTGCGCGTAACCTCCGTCAGCGTATCGACTCACTCAACATGCAGGAAAAGATTTTTGATGTGGTCGTTCCATCAGAAAAGAAGATTCGGGTGAAGGGTGGTAAGCGCGTCATGGAAGAGGAAAATCTCTTCCCTGGATACGTGCTTGTCGAAATGATTGTAGATGATGAATCATGGTACGTGGTTCGCAACACGCCTCGGGTTACTGGTTTTGTGGGTTCAGGCACCCAGCCAGTCCCACTCTCAGAGGCTGAATACCGTGCACTCATGAAGCAGATGTCTGACGATACTCCAACTCACAAGGTAGACCTCAGTGCTGGCGACCTCGTCACGATTGTTGACGGACCGTTTAAGGAGCTTGAAGGGAAGGTGGGTGAGGTAGATGAGAAGTCTGGTAAGGTGAAGGTCTTGGTGGCGATGTTTGGGCGCGAGACTCCCGTTGAACTCGACTTCCTCCAAATTAAAAAGGTTTAATCGAGCGAATAGCTTTGTCGGTACGAAATTTCGCTCAGTCACCGTACATCAGTACGGCTTCCTCACAAAATTCCTAGCCTCCTCGCTCCTCATCTCGCTAAAACCTTTTTAAAAAAGAGTGTAGATAGTAAAACACAAAGACGCCGGCCTATATGGCCGGCGTCTTTGTTGATCTGTAAAATGAGAAACCGCGCAACCCTCAAGGGATCACGCGATGTATTTTTCTGAGGGGTTGTTACCCCTCGACCGATTCTTCCAGCGCATCGCGGCGCTGTTCGTACTCGATCTTGTTGTTGAAGCCCTCGATCCTGCCGTCTTTGAAGCGGATCTGATAGGGTGGCTCTGCCACCGGGACACAGATACCGCTGTCGGCGAAGTCGTAGACTTCGTCAGTGACGAGGGCGATGTGCTGTCCCTCGTCACAGTTCGTCTCGGACAGGATGATCCGGGCCGACGCCGGGATGGCAAACATCGAGACAGTGAGGGTGGTGGCGATAAGGATCAGGCGCATACATTCCTCCATTTGCGCAGGAGACGGAGTGTCTCCCTTATTTTTATAATAGCACATATTATTTAAAAAGTCAATAAAATGTCGTCAAATCGCTTGCAAACTCGTATTTTTCTTGTATACTGCGGGGGCTTCTAATTTGAGGAGTGGGTGGCTATGGAACGCTCGCACTTCGCCAATTTAGTTATTAAACACACATCATGGCAAAGAAACTTGTAAAGAAGATCAAGGTTCAGGCAACTGGTGGTAAGGCTACCCCAGCTCCACCACTCGGACCAGTACTCGGTCAGGCCGGTATCAATATCGGTGAGTTCGTTAACCAGTTTAACGAGCAGACCCGTGCTGAGCGTATGGGTGAGGTGGTGCCAGTCGAGATTTCAGTCTTCGATGACCGCTCATTTACCTTTATCTTGAAGACCAGTCCAGCTTCACGTCTTATTCTTAAGAAGATGGGGAAGGACAAGGGTTCAAGTAAGACCGGTACTTCAGGTATTGGTACTATCACTCGTGCTCAGGTGCGAGAGATTGCCGAGGTGAAGGCGGTTGACCTTACCGCTGCATCTATCGAGGCAGCGATGAAGAGTATCGAAGGTACTGCTCGAAGTATGGGCGTAAAAGTCGTCGACTAGTAAGACTTTTACGAACCTTGCCAGCTATCTTTTTCGCTTGCGAAAAAGTTGCGACAAGGTGTACTGCTCCTGTAAGGAGTACAAGTCGTCGACTAGTAAGACTTTTAACCACAGCAAAAGCCGGCGCTGATAGCGCCGGCTTTTGCTGTGCTTTATTGACTAATACACATGATTATCCTCTCCTGACCAGCTTTTGGTGATGCTACTGTAAGAAAAGGTGCTATCTCTCGTCACAGGGAACGGACAGCAACATAAAAGGGGGCTTATATGGGCTGGATTGCAGATTTCTTCGGCTTCAGCAAACCGAAGCGTGAGCTCTTCATTGTCGTCTATGACACCGAAAGCAAAACACTTTCGACACCGCACTTCCGTAAGGTCCAAGAAGCATTTGCTCAACAGAAAGGGTTTAAAACCCTCATTGAGCATGTGCGCTCACTGCTCTGTTTGCCTAAGGACAAAGAAACCATCATTCAGGATATTGTTGATTTTCGCAAGGTCGCTAATGGCAACATTGAGCGTCACTACATTCTGGTTGTTGGTCGGAAGTTTATGTTCAAGGAACATCTCGGACGTGACTTTTTTCAGGCCAAGCCAGACGTGGTTGCTGCAAAGTTTGGACCAGCTGCACCACATATCATCGATATGTTCGAGCACCTGCCTGATCAGGTACTGGTTCGAGCGTAATCACAATTCACGAACTACTTTACCCTCGGTCCATGACCGGGGGTGTTTTGTAAGAAAGGGGAAAGTGGTGCGTCTAAGGCAAAGGAACAGTACAAAGGAGCAGTTAGGATGGCGCAAATAGCACAAGTATCAAAAAACAGCGTCGATACCGTCAACATTAAGCTTGAAGGTATTCTCGATGCGCTGGGTTCGCAACATTTTTCATATCTTATCTATCGCAGAGTAGGTAAAGATGAAAAATACTACGAACTGAAGCCGAATTATCACGACAAATACAGAGCAGGATTGCTCTTTAATGAATGGTGGAAGCGTGCGGTGCGACGTGACGATATCAGCGATGCGCTCGTAAAACGGGCCTATAACATTCTGATGCGATCGTCGGTAAGAACGACTGATGCACGATATCTGACCACTATTCATCGATATGTGGATGGTGTGCTTAAGAGTCAGCGTCACGTGATTGGACTTCGCATTACTGATGAAGACTTTGATCGTCTGAACTCGGAGCGATATCTGCGTGAGACCAAAGTGCATCTTGCCAAGCTTGCATCTAACCATAGTCGGTACGTGCTTGACGTGCTGGCAAATATTCTTCTGCATGATAAGGCGGCGTGAAGTCGAAGAAAACAGCCCGGGCGCACGCGCCCGGGCATTTTTTATTGTCATTTTGTTGATTTCAGGGTAATCTCCAGCGTGGATGCAACTCACACGGACGAGGTAAATCATGTCCTTTCATGCACTTACAGAGGCTCACAAAGTCTGGGAGCTGACACAGAAGCCGATGGATGAGGTCACTCGCTTCGGAAACTTCCCCTCATACGGCCAGACCCTTGGTCAACATCTGTCGTCGTTACCAGTGACTCTCGCGTATGTGCGCGGCGCGCTCGCGATGCAGATGTCTGGTCTTGACTGGTCTCTCTTGGCTAAGTGCTGCACCTTCCATGACTGTGGCGAGCCCCTGACTGGCGGGGACGAGCATATCGACAACAAAACGGTCGATAAGGACGAACGTGAATTCCGGGCGTTTCGAAAGCTACTTGGTACTGGTGATTGGTATCGTCCGGTCATGATGGCCTTTTTGTTGCCATATGTCCGGCGGCCATTGCCGGCGGGTGTGCTCTTCGGCGATGATGCGGGTCTCATGTCTTTGCTCGTGACCAAGTATCAGCGAGAAGCAGCCGTCTTTGAGTTGGTCGAACGGATGGATTACATCATGTCTGGGCTGACCGGTCTCGAGCAGGGAATTCAGAATGATGTCGAATATCTTTATGACCACGTCATGAAGCGTCAGACTCCGCTGCTTGATAAACTTGTCGAAGAGTACCCGGTCCTCGCGCAGGTGTGGAGTCCGGATCTGAAGCATATGTTGTGGAGCAAGGTAATCGACACCGTGCCTGCTTAAAACAGCGCCAGCCCTCTCTTGGGGCTGGCGCTCACTTTTATATTTAAATGACATTGCCTGTGATGACAGGGAGGGATGTTTGGTATACTGTCTTTATGACTACCTCGAGAAATATTTCAATTTATGTGGGGATGGCACTTACAACAGCCCCACCTGAGTTTAGAGATATTTTTCAAAAAGAACTCAAAGAGAAGCTACGTCTTCTCCCTGGAGTCACTGTCTTAGACTTTTATTGGGTAGCACACAGTGAACTGGGTGGGGCAGATGTAGAGGTCTATGAGTGGGATAAAACACAAACCGAACAAGCAGATTTATTTGTTGCGATTATGGATTATCCATCAATTGGACTTGGGCAAGAGATAATGATTCGCCATAATACAAAAAAGCCCGCATTATATTTTGCACATACGGAGACGAAAATATCACGAATGTTTCTAGGTTTTTTAGAGGCTGAGGGATCCAGTTTGTTGCGATACCAAACCGCTGATGACATCGTGGAGGCTGTTCGGCAGAATATTGGTCAATCGTCGTAACAGAGCTTCGTCAAAGATACTTCTTTTCGTAGGATAGGGCTTTTTATATACGAACCATACGTTCGTAGTCTACCCATTCGTACGAGACTCCCTCATGGGTGTGGAGTGGACTACGGTTCACTTCAGTGAAGAGGTGTTCGTACTCAGGGAAGGTGGTATCGCCACCCGCATCATCGTGAAAGTGGGTGAGGTAGAGGCGGTCGACTACTGGGAGTGCTTGGCGGTAGAGTTCGGCACCACCACCGATGTGTATCTCGCTCGGCTGTTCTGTAAGCGCGAGTGTAAATGCTTCATCAAGTGATAGTGCAACAAGCACCCCGTCTGGTGTCGTGTAGTCTGTTTGCCGTGTGACCACAATATTCGTACGGTTCGGAAGTGGTTTGCCAAGGATGGCGAGAATAGATTCAAAGGTCTTGCGTCCCATAATGATAGGTTTCCCGGTTGTGAGGGCTTTAAAGCGCTTGAGGTCATCTGGTATATGCCAGAGAAGCTCGTTGTTGTTGCCAATGACTCGGGTAGTTTTACCCATACCAGCGACGATGACGACCGGAACGTTGCTCACCATAATAGGCCCTAGTATACTATGAGCACTAATCCCCGTATATATGGCCATTAATGCAGGAATCTTTGGAGATGAGACGAGCTTTGATCATCGGTATATTCCAGACCATGCCCAGCTGGGTCGCTCGGTAGAACTCTGGAAGCAGCTTGGTCTCAAGATTGTCCTCACCTCTGGTACGTTTGATCTGTTCCATATTGGTCACGCACAGTATCTCGAGAAGGCAAAAGAACTTGGTGATGTGCTCATTGTTGGGGTCGATAGTGATGCGCGCGTGAAGAAGCGCAAAGGTCCAGAGCGACCAATTGTGCCCGAACATGAGCGTGTCCTCATTCTTGCACACGTCCGTCACGTCGATGTGGTGACGCTTAAGAATGTTGATGACCCGAGTAACCACCTGATTAAGCTCGTTCGTCCTGATGTGCTTGTAGTATCTGAATCAACTGACCATAAAACGAATGAGGTAGATGAAAAGGCTCAGTACTGTGGGCAGATAGTAGTCCTCGAGCCACAAGCCACGACGAGTACGAGTGCGAAGCTCCGTATGATTCAGATTGGAAAAGAGAAGGGGCTAGCACACGGATAACATGATAGCCATTTGTTACATTCCGGTCATCCACCAAGGGTATCTTAATTTTATACGTACATGCGAAGATCGAGGAGTGAGTAATATCTTCCTCGTTGACCTCGAGTGGCTTCGTCCGGTGGAGGAGTTTGATTACCTGGTTCGTAAAAACAGTCTCCACGCGCTGACTGCGACAGACATCAAAGCCGCTCTCAAAGAGTACACCAATATCCCGATTACCATTTTGTCTAATGAGACGCTCGGTGAGATGGTGGGTAGTACCGACACAGTCCTCATGCCGAAAGAAGACCTTAGTACGTTCCTCGTTGAGAAGTATCTTGGTGGTCGGGACATACAATACGAAAACATTTTCCTGCGCTGGAACCGTGAGAATCTTGGTGAGACCAAGGAGCCAGATGTGCTGGCAATTGATTTGCCTGCCTTTATAACTACCACCTTACATCAGGTATTGGTCGAAGCGGAGAAGAGTGCCGACTGGTGGCGGAGTGTCGGGGCGGCGCTTGTAAAAGATGGACAGCTCATTGCGCTCGCGCACAATGAGCATATGCCACACGAGCAATTGCCAAATGTCTTTGGTGACCCACGGGCGTTATTTAAAAAGGGTGTCAATATTAATTACGGCACCGCTGCGCATGCCGAGCTCGGGGTGATTGCTGAGGCGGCGCGGAAAGGAGTATCGCCTGAGGGTGGGGAATTATTCCTCACTGATTTTCCGTGTCCGTACTGCGCACGCCTTATCGCCAAGGCTGGTGTCAAAAAAGTCTATTTCCTCAAGGGGTATGCAGTACTTGAAGGAGATGAATTCTTAAAAGGCGAGGGGGTCGAGTTGGTGCAGGTGGGGTTATAAATAAAAAGTGGACCGAGGCGACAGGTGTCGCCTCGGTCATTTTTTGTCAGACTTGGGACGCTTGCGTCCCGTCATTGCTCAGGACGCTGGCTTTGACAAGCTCATCGAATCGCTTTGGGGTCAATCCTTGTTGGTAGCATGCCTCGAAGTTTGTGGCCCGAGCACGGTTTTCTTCCCGGTCGCTGGGGTCCTTAAAGACCGGGACTCGCACCTCGCCGGTGCCGTTCGGTTCGAAGATGTTTATGTGGAGATGCGGGACGGTACCCGCATTGTTCCGCATATCACCTTCGCGAGCATGGAAGAGACCGCCCGTGTAGCCGAAGTGCTGTTTTGCCCATTCGGTCGCGAGGCCGAGCGAGATCCATTCACTTGCAGACATGTCACCCAAGAAGCGTCGATGAAGTTTCGGCACAATGAGAATGTGGAGTTTGAGCTCCGCCCGCATGAACCGTTCGTGCACATGCCAGACCATCATCCATTCGTCTTCCCAGACGATCTTGTTCAGCTCCGGGTCGGGATTGCAGAAGGTGCAGACCTGGTTTTCAAAGTTCTTCCGCATGCCGTAGTACTGCTTGTACGACCGGCAGCCTTCGAGGCAGAAGAGTTCTTCTTCGGTCAGGGTGTGTGCGTGGGTGTCATCGCTCGGTACGTCAATCGACATCGTCGTCTCCATTTGATAGCCATCATGGCTGGTTGTAGTCTCGCGCTACAATACAACCATTTTCAATATTCGCAATAGCCAGAGCAGGTGCTGTTCCGCGGCAGCTTTGATGACATGGGTCGGCAGTATCGGCGTGTTGTCGATGAGCATTGGCCACATCTTCCGTCAGTAACCCGGGAGCGCGCATGGCGTCACAATCTTGGTTGGGACGTGAGTTTCCGCAGCGACAACCCGCGCATATAAGAAAACCCCTGGCAGTCATCGTGCTGCCAGGGGTTCGCTTTTATGAGGAGATTTTTTTATACGACAGCTTCACCTTAAGTCCTTCGGTATCATCACTCTTGGCGACACCAGAGATGAGGTGGGCGTGGAGGTGCTCAACACTACTCCCGTTATAGCCACCTTCACCAAAGCGCATGAAGAATCCACCGCCCGGAATCTGGTATTCCTGTACCGCCCAGTCGATGAGATCAAAGAGTTCTACTCGCGCTTCGGCACTGAGCTCAGACGGAAGGGTGATATGGGCGGGCTTGTAGACGAAGATGTAATGGTGAACCGTTCCTTCGTATGGACTCATGTTTTCGGTAAAAAACCACGAGTTGGTTTCTTTGAGGATCGGCTTTGGGTGATACTGGCGGAAGTGCGTTTCACAAAAGGGGCATACGCCGTCGGCTTCAATTTGCGCCATGAGCTTCTTTTGTTCCTCGGTGCGCGCCTCGTTGTGATCAAGGCCGGCGTCTGAGAATCCCATACAGTTTAGATAGCAACCGGGATATCCTTCATTGCTTCACCAGCCACATAATCATCACTAAGGACAAAGTCCGTGTTGCGGAAGGCGAAGAGGTCGGTGGTATCATTCGTAAGGGTAACGGTTGGGAACGGGTGTGTCTCGCGCTTTAATATCTCCTCCACCGCTGGGATCTGGTCGACGTAAATGTGCGCGTCTGAAATGGTGTGGACGTATTCGCCAGGTTCATAGCCAGTGGCTTGCGCGAGCATCATGGTAAGGGCTGCGTACTGAATCATGTTAGACGGCACGCCAATCGGGACATCGCCCGAACGCTGGAACATGTGGAGATTGAGCTTACCGTTGAGGATACGGATATGGAGCCAGCCGTGGCATGGGCAGACGACCACTTTCTGCTGGCGACCTTCGACTCGCACCGTGTACTGTGGTACCCACGGGGTGATGAAGTGGGTCTTTAAGTGAGGGCGTTCTTTAATCTGTTGGACAATGTACTTGAACTGATTAAATGACTCGCCCTCGGCGGTTGGGAAGTCGTGGAATGCTGCCCCATAAGAGCCCGGTCCGAGGTCGCCTGCCGGAAGACCGCGCTTTGCACACTTCTCTTCAGTGACCCAGGCTGCCCAGAACTTGCAGCCATATGACTCGAGCTCCTCCTGGGTCCGGGCACCATTGATGAAGCCGATGATTTCCCCGACTGCCTGCTTCCAAAATCCCTTTACACTTCGCTCAGTAATAAGCGGGAAGCCGTTACTCAAATCAAAGCGCATCGGGTTCGCGCCAAAGAGGGTGATGCAGTCGGTACCATCTGGATTCTCAGCGGTGGTACCAGCTTGGCTCTGTGAGCGGATGCCGCGGTCGAGAATATCTTCGAGAAGGGCTTTGTACTGTGTATTTGGGGTGCGTTCACTGTATGGCTTCATCATGATGGTTATGATTAGACGAGTATGAAACTATTTTATCAGGGACTGGGGGAGAGTGGTATTGTGACAAACGATTAGGACACGGATGTCGCTTATAACCAAAAATTATCAGTTCGTCCGTAATTCGGTATACTGCAGCTATATGGACTTTAATACGTATCAAGTAAAAGCGCGTGAGACCGCCGGGTATCCAGACCTCGGTAACAACTTCGTCTATCCCGTGTTAGGGATGGTAGGTGAGGCGGGTGAGGTCGCAGAGAAAATCAAAAAGCTCATGCGAGATGAGGGGGTGTTTACACCAAGTGCGGTAGGTGACGAGACGAAGCTCGCAATTAAAAAGGAGCTTGGTGACGTGTTGTGGTATGTGGCGCAAGTAGCGGCAGAGCTTGGTATACCGCTCGAGGACGTGGCGACACACAACCTCGAAAAGCTCGCCTCGCGCAAAGCGCGTGGACACATACAGGGTAGTGGTGATAATCGCTAAGAGTCATTTATGAAAATCTACATCAAAAAACTGCACCCTGATGCTAAAGTACCGAGCTTCGCACACGCGAGTGACGCCGGACTCGATCTCTACACGGTTGAGGACTTTACTGTAGAGCCGGGACACCATGTGCTCGCGAAGACAGGTATAGCGCTAGCCTTCCCAGATGGCTATGCTGCGCTCGTGTGGGATAAGGGTGGCGTGGCCAACAAGCGACACCTCAAGACCGTCGGTGGGGTATTTGATACTGAGTACCGGGGTGAGTATCTCATTGGTTTGTATAACTTTGGAACAGAACCACAGTCGTTTGCGGCCGGAGATAAGATAGCACAGCTCCTCATTCAGCGAGTTGAACACCCTGAACTAGAAGTCGTTGAGACGCTCGATGAGACGGTACGTGGGGACGGTGCGTTTGGGAGTACCGGTCGGTAAGCGTATACTAGAACATATTTATCGACAGCATTACGTATATGGAAACTGCAAAAATCATTGTTATTGACGGAGGGGCAAATATCGGCAAGGCGACGCAAGCAGACATGCTTATGAACCGACTCATGAATGAAGGATATTCAGTAGGGAAAATGGACTTTCCTCGGTATAACCAAAATACGATTGGTCACCTCCTTAATGATTTGGTTGATAAACATCCTGAGGCGGTGAAGCAGTTGCCACCGAAGGCTCTCGCACTCCTCTTCGCGGCTGACCGCTTTGAGTCTAAGAAGCAGATTGATGAATGGATAAAAGAAGGTCGGGTGATTATCTTTGATCGGTACGTGAGTGCCAATATGCTCCATCAGGGGAGCAAGATTGCTGACGTTGATGCACGCGAGGAGTTCTTCGGTTGGGTGCAACATGTGGAGTACGAAATCTTCGGGATGCCACGTCCGCACCTCACTGTCTATCTTGATGTGCCTCCAAATGAGAGCGAGAAGCTCCTTGGGTACGTCGAAGAGCTCGGGGTCGTGGTCACCCAGGTGGAAGACCAGGCCAAGGTCCACCAGGCCAAGGTGTCTGAGTGTGCCCGTTTTCTTTCAGCGGCTGAGCGTAATTGGGTGACGGTGCAGTGTCTCCTTGATGGTGGTCTCCGTGAGCGCGATCATATTCACGAGGAGGTGTATAAGGTAGTGAAAGAGCGACTCTTTACCCCTGCGGTATAAAAGGGTCGAGAGAGACCCGCGGTTGGGGCATGGCCCCTGCCGCGGGTTTCTTGTATACTAAGTGTACTAATTTCTTGGCCTATGATTTAAGGACTTGTACCATTGATGGAGGTTTTATCTACTTACGCGATTTACTATGGAACACTATTCATTCATCAAGGCACAAGATCCTGAATTATACGCCGCCCTTATTGGCGAAGAAGCTCGTGAGGCTCGTGGGGTAGAGCTTATCCCAAGTGAGAACTATGTCTCACGCGCGGTCCTTGAGGCTAATGGTTCAGTCTTTACGAACAAGTATTCAGAAGGCTACCCCGGCAAGCGGTACTACGGTGGGCAGCAGTACACTGATATCGCTGAGACGCTCGCCATTGAGCGGGCGAAGCAGCTCTTTAAGGCAAAGTACGCAAACGTGCAGCCACTTGGTGGCGCGGCGGCTAATGTCGCGATGTACTTCGCCCTCATGGAGCCAGGGGATACGGTCCTCGGTATGGATCTCTCACATGGCGGACACTTGACCCACGGACATCCAACCACTGCCATCAACAAGGTCTTTAACTTTGTCCGGTATAAGATGAAGGATGTTGATACTGGCGAGATTGACTACGACGCACTTCGTGAGACTGCACTCGCGCATAAGCCAAAGATTATCCTTGCCGGTTTCTCAGCGTACAGTCGCGAACTTGATTACCAGAAGTTTGTTGATATTGCGCGTGAGGTGGGGGCGTATGCGGTGGCGGATGTGGCGCACATCACCGGACTTATTGCTGGTGGGGTTGCGAAGAATCCATTTGATTATGGTTTTGACGTGATGACCATGACCACACATAAGTCACTCCGTGGTCCTCGTGGCGGCATGATTGTGGTGCGTGAAGACGAGGAGATTGCGAAGCGGATCAACAAGGCAGTTTTCCCGGGGATGCAAGGTGGTCCCCACATGCACATTATTGCGGCTAAGGCTGTGGCCTTTGGTGAGGCACTCACTCCCGCCTTTAAGGAATACGCCGCGCAGATACTAAAGAATGCCAAAGCCATGGAGGCAGTTTTTAAGGCTGAAAATGTCCGTCTCCTTTGTGGCGGGACTGACAACCATCTCCTCCTCGCTGACGTATTTGGCAGTATTGGTATTACCGGGACCGAGGCCGAGCGAGTGCTTGATGAGGTGGGTATTACCCTCAATAAAAACATGATTGCTGATGATACGCGGACGGCGATGGATCCATCAGGTATCCGCTTTGGCACCCCAGCCATGACTACTCGTGGGATGAAAGAAGCTGAAGCGACGAAGCTCGCTGAGATAATGATTACGACGATGCGTGCTAAAGACGATGCAGGGAAGAAGGCGACGCTCCAAAAGGAAGTGCAGGCAATCTGCGAGGCCTTCCCGGTTCCAGAGTCATTTGTCTAATATTACCTACTTATGTGTACACACCCTTGAGTCACTCTCGAGGGTGTGTTACGTTATTACTTCCGTCGTTTAACCACGACGTTCCCCTGACTCGCCGGCCCTCTCTGGGTCGGCTTTTTTATCTGGTACAATGCGACTATGGAAGAACGAGAACCATTTTTCAAACGACTCTCACACACCGTCCGTCATCACTTTTTAACGCTCGCCTTTGTCGCCGGGTTTATTACCGACTTCCTCCTTCTTAATCGAGTTGATGATGTGGTTGATAATGCGATTCTCACCGCGTATGTCGTCTTGGCCACGAGTGCGCTCCTCTTATTTTATGCGGGTATTGCGAGTCGCTTTGGCGAGGTATGGTCACCGCGCATACAGCGATATGCCAGTATGGTTATGCAGTACGCGTACGGTGGTCTCTTCTCTGGCATGCTCATCTTCTATGGGAAGAGTGGAGCGATTCTGACGAGTTGGCCGTTTTTACTCCTCATCATTATTGCGATTCTTGGTAATGAGCTCATTAAGAATCGTGGACAACAGCTCGTCTTTAATCTCTTTGGATACTTCGTTGGACTCTTTTCATTTGTAGTTCTCCAGGTCCCGGTCCTCACCGGGGTGATGGGTGGCTGGGTCTTCTTTGTGTCGGGATTACTCGCACTCTTTTTGGTGTACGTGGTCGTGCAACTTCTCACCTTTATTATTCCGAACTACCTCCGACTCGAGATGCGGAAGATTGTCTTTACTATTTTTGGTGTGTTCTCACTGTTTCAGATTTTGTACTTCACCAATATCATTCCGCCAATCCCATTGTCACTCAAAGAAATCACGATCGCTCAGTCAGTGACGAAGGTAGGGAATGAGTATGAGGTTGTCTATGAACCAGCACCGTGGTGGCAATTCTGGAATCGTGTTCATGAGACCTTCCATCCAAATGACACCAATGCGGTCGCATGCTTCACGCGCGTTTTTGCACCAAGTAAGCTCAACACGAAGATTTTTCATGTCTGGTCGTTTGTGAATGAAGAGGGGAATTGGCAAGAACACTTCCGTCGGGAGTATCCAATTGTGGGTGGTGGGGCCGACGGCTACCGTGGCTACACGGCGATCTCTTCCTTCCGCGATGGTACGTGGCGCTGCCGGGTTGAGACTGCTCGCGGACAGATAATCGGACAGCAGGTCTTCACGATTGATTCAAGTGTTGAGCCACGAGCGGTGAAGCGTGACGTGCGCTAGCGCATTTTCTTCTTTTTCTGCTATAGTGTCCCGATATGGAACAGATGCTCCGGACCGCTATTGCCGCCGCCCTCACGAAGCTCGACTACCCGTCGGTTGATTTTGTGATTGAGCACCCAAAGCTCTTAGATCATGGTGACTATGCCTGTAACGTGGCGATGGTGCTCGCAAAGCAGGTGGGGCAGTCACCGCGGGTGGTGGCTGAGGCACTGGTCGCCGTGCTCACGGGTACAGTTGATGGGGTGGAGCGGTTTGAGATTGCGGGACCAGGCTTCATTAACGCGTACCTCACGCGAGAATTTTTTGCGAGTGAGGTAGCTCGAGCAGCTAGCCTTGGCAGTGTATGGGGGAAGGGTGATAGCTGGGCCGGCAAACGAGTAGTCGTTGAATACACTGACCCGAATCCGTTTAAAGAATTTCATGTTGGTCACCTCTTTACCAATGCGGTTGGTGAGACGATTGCACGACTATTCATGATGAATGGTGCCTCGGTCAAGCGTGTCTGTTATCAGGGTGATGTCGGTCTCCATGTGGCGTATGCCTTGTGGGGTCTCAAGCACCTTATAGATACCGAGGGACTCCAAGTCTCGGCAATTACACCAAAAGTACTCGGCAAAGCCTATGCGCTCGGTGCGACCAGTTACAAAGATGGTGTCGCGGTGGATGAAATCCGCGCTATCAACAAAGCCGTATATGAGCGAAGTGACGAGTCATTAAATGAGCTCTACGATCTTGGTCGACAGGTCTCACTCGCATACTTTGAGACAATTTACGAGACGGTCGGTACGAAGTTTGATGAGTATTTCTTTGAGAGTGAAGCTGGTCCTCGTGGTAAAGAACTCGTGTTAACTAACACAGACCATTTCATTCTGAGTGATGGGGCCCGGGTATTTGCAGGTGAGCAGTATGGGCTTCATACTCGCGTCTTCCTCAACAAGGAAGGCTTGCCGACGTACGAAGCCAAAGAGCTTGCGCTCGCCAAGATGAAAGATGAGCGACTTGGTGGCTACGATCACTCGGTTATCTCAACGGCCAAAGAAATTAACGAGTATTTCAAGGTGCTCCTTAAGGCGATGAGTTTTGTGTATCCAGAGTTAGCAGCAAAGACTGAGCATATCGGACACGGCATGGTGCGACTTGCAACTGGGAAGATGTCCTCACGTACCGGCGATGTGATACCGGCTCTTGATTTTATTGCTGATGTGGCGGCGACCGCGCGTGAGCGTATTGTAGAGTCTGGCGTGGCCACACCGTCTGATGAGCTCGCGACCGCAATTGCGGTGGCGGCCATTAAGTACGCTACCTTACGCGGAAGCATCTTCCAGGATTCTGTCTTTGATAAAGAGAAGGCGCTCTCGTTTGAAGGGGACTCAGGTCCATACCTGCAGTACACCCATGCTCGCTGCCTTTCGGTGTTGGCTAAAGCCGCTACCGTCGGTGTGACGCCGAGTGATACGGTGACGCCAGAGACACCGTATGAAATTGAGCGAATTCTGTATCGGTTCCCGAGCGTTATCGCGGGTGCGCTCGCTGAGCGAGCGCCACATACACTCGTGACCTACCTCACTGAGGTGGCTGGTGCGTACAACTCGTTCTACGCACATGAGATGATTGCTGATGTGAATGATGTACATGCACCGTACAAGGCACAGGTGACCTTAGCAGTTGCAACGACCTTGAAGAACGGACTGTGGGCGCTTGGTATGAGTGCCCCTGAGCGACTCTAACTTGACGAAGAGTAAAATTGGCAGTACTCTCTTTCCACTATCAATCTTTTTTTTTGATGGGAGGCGGCGATGGAATCGACTCATGCGATTTTGGTGGGACTGCTGGTTTTGATTGGCATGGCGGTGTCTGCCATGTGGTGGCCCAAAGGTCGGACCAAGCAGAAGCGATAAGAACAACAACATCACCTCGAGCAGTCGAGGAATGGGGGCGGGGGAAATTTCCTCCCGCTCTTTCTTTTTACTCGCCAAACCCGATAATCGTGGTACTATGCAAAAGCCGGCCTGATATGCCGGTACTTACTCATGTCTGATACACATATTGAAGCGATAGATTGCATGAAGTTCAAGGCGGCTGGTGTAAAACAAGTGAGGCGTACTCTCTTGTACGGTGAATGCAGTTTTAGACTAGTCAACGCAGAAATTCATCAAGGTATCGTTTCATGTAAATATTTTTATGTCTAAACAAAAAGGTCGTGAAAACGACACTGTTGCGGTTGATATCGTGACCCCAAAGAGTGATGTCGCCGTGCGAGAAGAAGCGATTCTCGCGTTCTGGCAAGAGCACGATGTTTTTAATAAATCACTTGAGACTCCAGCTGGCGAGGCACCAATTGGTGACTACGTATTCTATGATGGTCCACCGTTTGCCACAGGGACCCCACACTACGGACATATTCTCGCGAGTACGATTAAAGACGCAGTCCCGCGCTTTTGGACGATGCGGGGGTGCCGGGTTCCGCGTAAGTGGGGGTGGGATTGTCATGGTCTCCCGCTTGAGAACCTCATTGAAAAGAAGCTTGGTCTCGCGACCAAGCGTGACATCGAAGATTACGGGGTCAAGAATTTTAATGAAGCGGCTCGTGGAGCAGTGATGGAATACGCTGACTACTGGAAGATGGCGATACCGCGTATGGGCCGCTGGGCTGACATGGAGAATGACTACAAGACGATGGACTCGACCTATACCGAGAGTGTCTGGTGGGTATTCTCCGAGCTCTACAAGAAAGGCCTCGCCTTTGAAGGCTTTAAGACGATGCATCTCTGTCCACGCTGTGGGACGACCTTAAGTAACTTTGAGGTGAACCAAGGTTACAAAGACATCAAGGATATCGCGGTGACGGTGAAGCTGAAACTTGATCCAGGTCAGCAGATAGGCAACTTTGTGACTGATGATAATACATCACTGTTAGTATGGACCACGACACCATGGACACTTCCCGGGAACTTAGCTGCTGCTGTTAATCAAGATTTTGAGTACGTACTCGCTTCTGTATCAGAATCTAAAAAAGACGAACAAGGTATTGAAAATATTATCGAGGGTGGATTTGTGATTCTTGCAAAAGGGATGATAGAAAAGTGGTCATACACTTCAGGAATTTACACCTTCCCGGGAGGACCATCACTAAGTATCAAACATGTTTTTCGGGGTTCTGAATTAGTGGGTAAAACCTACTGTCCGCCTTTTGATTTTCTCAAAAATCAAATCATGGGAGCGAAGCAAGTGTTAAACAATGCTTTAGCTGTGAACAAAGATGGCGAAAGTACTCGCGTCCCTGATTTGTCGGAAAATGCATGGAAGATTTGGCACGCGGACTACGTCGAGCTCGGTGAGGAGGGGACGGGAGCGGTTCATATCGCACCGGCCTATGGTGAAGACGATATGCAGCTCGCTAAGGCGAACGGGGTACCGATTGTGCACCACGTCGACGAGAACGGACGCTTTAAAGACTGGGTGACTGGCTTTAACTGTGCGCTCGTCAAGCCAAAAGATGATGATGCTGCCGGCGTCGACCACAAAGATACTGATATCGAGATTTTGAAATCACTCCAAGCAGCCGGCAAGATTTTCAAAAAGGAGAATATCACCCACAGCTACCCACACTGTTGGCGCTGTGATACACCACTCCTGAACTACGCGACAACCTCGTGGTTCGTGAATGTACCAAAGATCAAAGACGAGCTTGTCGCAGCGAATAACCAGGTCCACTGGGTGCCGGAGCATGTGGGCACCAACCGTTTCGGCAACTGGCTTGAGGGTGCGCGAGACTGGGCGATTAGTCGCCAGCGGTACTGGGGAGCCCCACTCCCAATCTGGAAGAATCCGACCACTGGTGCGGTCCATGTCATGGGTTCACTTGATGACCTCAAGCGCTTCCTCCCACACCGTGGTAATAGCTATCACATCATGCGTCATGCTGAGGCCGAGAGTAATCTCTCTGGTGTTATTGATGCGATTGCTGATGCCGGGAATATGCTTACACCAGCTGGAGTCGAGATGGCGAAGGCGACGGCACATAGTCTCCGCACTCTTGGTCTCACGAAGATTGTGCACTCGGGTATGACGCGAGCCCGCATGACAGCGGAGATTATTGCGAGTGAGCTCGGGCTTCCCGCTGAGGCGGTGGTGGCAGATGAGCGCCTCCAAGAATTCAAAGTTGGTACCGAATGGGAAGGGAAGACGTGGGCGGAGTTTAATGCGCAGTTCGCGTCTGAGGAAGAGAAGTTTACGAAGACTTTCCCGGGGGGTGAGAGTCGCTACGACCTTATCAAGCGCGTCGGTGCCTGGCTCTATGAATATGACAGTACGCACCAAAATGAGGAGACGCTCGTCATCGGACACGGTAGCTCGCTCTTTGCACTCCAGACGGTTGCACGTGGGGCAGACTACGATGAAATGATTGCGCTCAAGAAGAATGGCTATCTCAAGAATGCCGAGGTGCGTCCGTTGCCGTTTGTACCACTGCCGCACAATGACCTCTACCAGCTTGATTACCATCGTCCATATATTGATGATATCGAGCTCTTCGATACCGATGGCACGAAGCTTGAACGCATCAAAGACGTTTTTGACTGCTGGTTTGAATCAGGCTCAATGCCATATGCCCAGCACCACTACATGGGCGAGAATCCGGAAGAGTTTGTGGGGAAGTGTTTCCCAGCGCAGTTTATCGCCGAAGGGCTTGATCAGACTCGCGGCTGGTTCTACTCACTCATTGTGCTCGGTACTGCACTTTTCGGTCGCTCACCGTTTGAGAACGTGATTGTGAATGGTCTCGCGCTTGCCGAAGATGGGAAGAAGATGTCGAAGAGTCTTCGCAATTATCCAGATCCGATGGAGCTCGTTGATAGAGTGGGAGCAGACGCGGTCCGTTACTACATGATGTCTGCACCAATCATTCGTGGTGAAGATCTCAACTTCAGTGAAAAGGAAGTAACCGAGCAGCAACGCAAGAACATCGGTCGCCTCCACAATGTACTTGCGATGTACGAGATGTATGCCGATGGTACTCCGGCTAGTAGCGCTTCGAGCCACGTGCTTGATAAATGGATTGTGTCGCGCTTGAATGCGCTTATTGCCACAGTCACGAGTGGCTACGAGAGCTACGAGCTCGATAAGGCAACCCGCCCAATTGCGGACTTTATCGATGATGTGTCGGTCTGGTATCTGCGTCGCAGTCGCGAACGTCTCAAGCAGGATTCGAAAATTGAAGCATCTGCTTCGTTGCGGGTCCCAGATGCCGATTCCGCCGTATCAGCCAGTACGTCTCCATCGTCATCTTTCCCGCGCCTCGCAGCTGACATGCAATTATCAAATCCTGAAACTTCAGACAAGACTCTTGCGCTTGGTACGTTGCGGTATGTCCTTCGCGAACTCGCGAAGGTAATGGCGCCAGCCATGCCGTTCTACGCCGAGTACCTCTACCGCGCGGTACGAGAGGACGGAGAGGCAGAGAGTGTTCATCTGACCAAGTGGCCAGTTAGTATTCCTGTCGATGAAGCAATTGTCACCGATATGCATGTGGTCCGTGAGATTGTGACAAAGGCGCTTGAAGCTCGTACGAAGTCTGGAATTAAGGTGCGGCAGCCGATTGCTTCGGTGACTGGTCCAGCGCTCGCGCCTGAGCTTGCCTCGATTGTGCTTGATGAACTAAACGCCAAGTCGTATCTTGTCCATGAGACCGTTTCGATTGATACCAACCTCACTCCCGAGCTCATTGCCGAGGGTGCGGTGCGTGAAGTCGTACGTACCATTCAGGAGATGCGTAAGGCGGCGAATCTTGAGCCAGCCGATGTAGTGTCACTCGTTATTGAGACTGATGAAGCAGGGCAGGCAGCTATCCGTGCGCATGAAGCGACGGTGGTTAAAACAGTAAATGCCCGTGCGCTCACCTTTGCGTCAACGACTGGTACCGAGGTGGTGGCGGGTGACTACCGCTTTATGATTGCCATGACGGTCTAAGCGGGAAGGTAGAACAGAAGCGGGATGGCCCATGGGCCATCCCGCTTCTGTTCGTTTTACGGTACACTACTCCTACTATGGCGTACGAGACGTACATTACAGATGCGGTGGTGGTGGGGAGCTTTCTGAGTAACACTGCTGATAAATCCTACGCGCTCTTTACCGAGCGGGCCGGGCTTGTGTATGCGAGCGCGAAGAGTGTGCGTGAAGAGCGGAGTCGCCAGCGCTATGCGCTCCAGGACTTTTCGCATATCACCGTGACATTGGTAAAAGGGAAGACAGGCTGGCGTATCGGGAGTGTCGACGTGTACCAAAACTTCTACGCTGACGCTGAGAGTCGCAGTGCCCGGGGTAGTATCGTGAAGCTCACGAAGCTTCTCCGTCGCTACGTGCATGGCGAGATACCAGAGCCACTGTTGTATCGTGAGTTTTTGGCGGCGATGCGGTTTTTAAGCCAAGGGGAGGTCCCAGAACGTGAACTTTGTGACCTTTTGGCTACGGTCCGTCTCTTAACCGAGCTCGGGTATGTCGCTCCGCCAAAGTCGCTTGAAGGCTATCTCGGTGTACCGTACGAGACGCTCTCATTTACTGAGTTGCCGGATATCGAGTCAACGCTACTTGAGTGTTACCGAGGCGCACAGGCGGTTAGTCACCTCGAGCGTGGGTGAGTGGTATACTACCAATATGTCTGGAATTAAGGATCAAGCCGAAATCGAAGCGATGCGTCGCCGGCTCTATGAGCGTGGCCCGGGCACACAAGCCCAGCCACGGGCACAGTTATCAGATATCTCGCCCCAGCAGGTTCCGCGAGCGTGGACCAATACGCCACCCCCTCCGCCACCGCCACGACCAGCACCGGTCGGTGATATCACCAGTCCGACCCTCACCGTCTCACACCCATCAAAGCCGGTGAAGCGTCACCGGTACCGTACCGTCGTACTCCTCGGGACTATCGCACTCTTTCTCCTCGTGCTTGGAGTGACCGGTATGTACATGTTCTTGGGGAATAACCAAATCTCCAACAAGAACATCGACCTCTCAATCGCCGGACCATTCTCGGTTGGTGGTGGTGAGGTGCTACCACTTGAGCTCGAAATCAAAAACGGCAATACGGTCGCGATTGAGTCGGCGGTCCTCATCGTCAATTATCCAACCGGCAGTAAGTCTGATGAGGAAGAACCAAAGGATAAGCTCGAAGAGCGTCAGACTATCGGCAGTCTCGCTGCTGGTGAGACGCTTAAGATTCCGGTGAGTGCCATCGTTTTTGGTGAAGAGAATCAAGAGCGAACCGTCCAAGCGCGGATTGAGTACCGGCTTGTCGGTTCAAGTGGCACCTTCTACAAAGAGGCGACACCATTTAATTTTAAAATCAATTCTTCACCAGTGGTGATTCGGGTCAATACCGTTAAGAAAGTATCCTCCGGGCAGGAGATAGATATTGTTCTTACCGTGCAATCAAATGCCCCGACACCGCTGAAGGATATCCTCGTCACAGCTGATTACCCAAGTAACTTCGATTACTCAAGCGCCGAGCCATCTCCAGCTTATCGAGAAAACGCCTGGCTCATTAGCGAGCTCCGGCCAGAGAAGACACAGACCATTCGCCTCAGGGGTGCGATTGTTGGGCAGCAAGATGAAGAGTTCCAGCTCAAGTTTAGTGCCGGTGCGGCCAAGCCAGAAAATCAGTTTGAGGTCGGGTCGGTACTTGCGACCGCAGTTGCCGACTTCCTCATTGAGCAGCCGTTTATTAATGTCGGGCTTCGGGTGAATAATGTCGAGAGCGAGGTCGTGACTGCTCGCACTGGTGAGCAGACGACGGTGAGTGTCATTGTACGCAACACACTCAATGACTCACTCTACGATATGGTCGTTGAGGTCGGGGTGAAGGGGAATATTCTCGTCCGAGACCGGGTGAATGCACCAAAGGGCTACTATGACTCGGTGAAGGATGTTATTCGCTTTGACCCATCTGGTGATCCGGATCTCGAGCAGGTACCACCTGGCGAGACGCGTACCTTCTCGTTTAGCTTGAAGCCCGGTGAAGAGACAGCAACTCCGGCGTTTACCTTGACCGCCAACGCCTTTGCTCGCCGTGTGTCTGAATCAAACGCAACCGAGCAGCTCGTCGGTACCGCCAAGAGTGAGGTGAAGTTCACCTCAAACGTCGCTATCTCACGCGAACTTGGTCGAGGGAATGCTGGCTTTAGTGAAAGTGGACCGTTCCCACCAGTAGCTGATAAGGCAACGACATACACGATTACGATGTTTGCGAGTGCTGGCGGGAACGACGTCACCGGTGCGACGGTGAGTACCGCGCTCCCGCAGTATGTGAGCTGGCAAAACCAGACTACCGGTGATGGCACGATGACCTTTAATCCAGTGACTAAAGAGGTTCTCTGGAATATTGGTGATATCACCGCTGGAACCAGGAAGCAGGTTTCGTTCCAGGTCAGTTTGCTCCCAAGTCAGAATCAAATTGGACAGGTGCCGGCCATTCTCTCAGCCCAGCGCTTCCGCGCCACCGATCGCTTCACGGGGGACGTGGTCCGAGCTGAGTCAGCACCACTCGCAACTGAGCTCTCTGAAGAGGCAGGCTATGAAGAGGGTAATGGCTTCGTCCGTCGTACCGAGACCTCGCCGACTGGTCGTGAGCAGTAATAATACGCTAACAAAAGACGCCCCGGGCCTTTGGCCCGGGGCGTCTTTTGTGGTACAACAGTACGGTAATCACATAGTTTATGACCACTTCTACCGACAACAAAATGGAAAAAATCGTCGCGCTTTGTAAGCGTCGCGGCTTTGTATTTCAGGGTTCAGATATCTATGGTGGGCTCCGTGGTGCCTGGGACTTAGGTCCGCTTGGGGTGGCGCTCAATAATCGCATCAAATCCGAATGGTGGAAGATGTTTGTCGAAGGACGTGAAGACATGTACGGCCTTGATGCGGCGATTCTCATGAACGCCAAAGTCTGGGAGGCGAGTGGGCATGTAGCTGGTTTTGTTGATCCGCTCGTTGAGGACACTGAGACTGGTGAACGCTTCCGCGCCGACCATCTCCTCAAGGATAACGGCATTGATGCTGAGGGTATGTCACTTGAGATGATTGACGCCACAATTCTTGAGCGTGGTATCAAGAGTCCAAAGGGTAACCCACTCTCAAAGGCACGTACCTTTAACATGATGTTTGAGACCCGTATTGGTGCCACTGCTGGTCCTGAGGGGCAGGTGTATCTCCGCCCGGAGACAGCACAGGGTATCTTTGTGAACTTCAAAAACGTCGTCGATAGTATGTCACCAAAGTTGCCGTTTGGTATTGGGCAAATTGGTAAGGCCTTTCGTAATGAGATTGCACCGCGTGAGTTCCTCTTCCGTGTGCGTGAGTTTGAGCAGATGGAGATAGAGTACTTTGTTCGTGAGTCTGAGTGGCAAGAGCAGTTTGAAGCCTGGCGTCTCGCTATCTGGCAGTGGTTTGATCACCTCGGTCTCTCTCGTGAAAACATCCAAGAGTTTGAAGTACCCGAAAACGACCTCGCGCACTACAGTAAGCGCACCATTGATTTTGAATACAACTACCCTGGCAAGGGCTTTGATGAGCTGGCTGGCTTTGCCTACCGGACCGACTTTGACCTGCAGGCGCACGCCAAGGCGAGTGGCCAGTCGATGGAGTATGTCGAGGGTGATGGGACGAAGCTCGTGCCCCATGTGCTTGAGCCATCCTTTGGTGTCGGGCGGGCACTCACGGCGGTCCTCTGTGAGTCGTACCGTGAAGATGAGGTGAATGGCGAGGTGCGTACGTACCTCGCACTTCCGACTCATCTCGCACCATACCGAGCGTGTGTGTCACCACTCTTAAAGAATAAGCCGGAATTAGTCGAGAAGGCGCGCGGTGTCTTTATGCTTCTGAAGAAAGAATTCGGTAACATTGCCTGGGATGATAATGGTAATGTCGGCAAGCGCTATCGTCGCCAAGATGAAATCGGTACTCCGTACTGTATCGTCATCGACTTTGATACCCTCGGAGAAAACCCCGACCTCCTTGATACCGTCACTATCCGCCACCGTGATACCGGCGAGCAAGAGCGCGTCGCAATTAGTGAACTTGTCAGTCGACTCAAATAGCGGTACTCTCAGAACAGAAGAGTCCTATTCGCAGAAAGGGAGGTCACATGGATGTTCATGTTGACAATGATGTTGCTCTCTTTGTGAGAGACAAAATTTACGAAGTGAAGGCAAGTCACCGTATTAGTATGGTTAAGCTCGGTGTCATCATGGGGTACGAACGTGCGGCACTTCATCGTCGCTTACGTGATGCTCAATTTATCAGACTCGAGTCCTTGTACCGGTTATCGCAATACTTGGGATTGCCGATGAGTTACTGGTTTCCTCCGGTTGAAGTGGAGCCCATTCCAGTGAGTGAAGCGGTCCTATTGTTTAATCTGACTAAGGGTGAGACTCGTCTGACTAAGCGTGTGATGAAAGCGGTGACTTCTTTGCCGGCAGTACAAAAGTACGATTTGCTCGATTTTCTCAATGAGCACCCAGAGTTATTGGGCGATGCGGTGCTTCTGGCAAAGGAGCTTAGTGGTCTTGATGCAGAAACGCGCTTGCGTCTCTATGGTGCAATCAAAACTATCACCCAAGAAAAAAGAAAGCCGGCCTCTACCTAGGGCCGGCTTTTACCGTGTGAGCTTGAACATTACCCAGATGCCGACGCAGGCACCAAGCGCGTTACCAATGAGGGAAGAGAACGAGAAGAGTCCGGCTCCCCACAGCGCGGGGATATATCCACCGATGAGTCCGCCGATAAACATTCCCATATAGATAGCTCGTCTCGATTCCATATGTTTCTAGTATATCACTGGTTGCTCGTCATATTTTCATTTTGTGATAAGTTATTTTAACCATGTTCCAAAGTGGCTGTAGCCAGCGTTTGGCGGTGGGCGCCCGCTGCCAGGCAGTATCCAGCTCGGCTTGAGACGAAGGGTTGGTTATAGGAATGATGGGAGGGGTGATGTCTATTGTGTTGCTCTGATATGCGACCGCTGGCATCACCCCGTTTCTATTTATAGAGATTGTGGTACAGTAATTTCACTATGGCAGACAAACAAGCGCGTTACCTTACTACTACTTTACCCTACGTCAACTCCGACCCACATATTGGTCATGCTCAGGAGTTTATTCAAGCTGATACGTACGCACGTTATTGGCGACTTCTCGGTCACGATGTCTTTTTTAATACTGGCACCGACGAGCATGGACAAAAGATTGCGCAGAAAGCTGACGAGAAAGGGGAGAGTCGCCAAGCGTATGTCGATCATTACGCGGGCGAGTTCAAGCGACTCGGTGAAGCACTCGATCTCTCGTACGATGCGTTTATTCGCACCACCGATGAGAAGCATATCCGTGCCTGCCAAGAGATCTGGCAACGTTGTGCCGCAAATGGCGATATCTACAAGAAGTCATATAGTGGTCACTACTGTGTTGGCTGTGAGTTGTTCTACAAACCCGAAGAATTACTCGAGGGGAATATTTGTCCAATCCACACGAAACCATGTCAGGTGATTGAAGAAGAGAACTACTTCTTTAAACTCTCAAATTACCAAACCTATCTTGAAGAGTATTTGAGTCAGGAGGGGGTCGTCGAGCCAGAGTGGCGCAGACAAGAGGCGCTTAACTTTGTGAAAGCTGGTCTTGAAGATTTTAGTATCTCACGCGAGAAGTCGCGACTTGATTGGGGTATCCCGGTCCCGGGTGATGAGAACCAGGTGATGTATGTCTGGTTTGATGCACTCACGAACTACATCTCGACCCTGGGCTGGCCGGATGAGTCTGGTGACTTTGGTACCTTCTGGCGTGATGGTCATGTCATGCAAGTGGCTGGAAAGGATCAAGTCCGCTTCCAATCAATTATGTGGCAGGCGATGCTTAAGTCAGCCGGAGTAAAGGCGACTGATAAGGTGGTGTACCACGGCTTTATCAACAGTGGTGGGCAGAAGATGTCGAAGAGTCTCGGCAATGTGATTTCTCCGTACGAGCTCATCGCGCGCTACGGTACTGATGCGACACGCTACCTCCTCCTTCGTCACGTACACCCATTTGATGATAGTGATGTCACCTGGGAGAAACTTGATGAGTGGTATACCGCCAACCTCGTCAATGGTCTCGGTAACCTCGTTGCCCGTGTCATGAAGATGGCCGAGACACATCTTGATGCGCCGGTTACTATCTCTGATCATTCAATCGTAATGCCACACTTCGAGAAATTTAACTTGCAAGCAGCAATGGATTTGTTGTGGGGGGAGATACAAAAAAATGATGAAAGAATTGCAGAAACTGAACCATTCAAGTTAGTTAAAACAGACAAGACAGCAGCAGTCGAAATAATTTCAAAACTGGTAGTGGAACTTCATGCGATAGCTTCGTACCTTCAGCCATTCATGCCATCGACTGCTGAAGTAATTCTAAACGCAGTAAAAGAAAACAAAAAGCCAGACAATCTCTTTAATCGTCTCGAATCGTAATGAAACCTCAGCTCATATTCATCCATGGGGGAGATGCCTTCCGTGATAGTGAAAAGCTCTATGCCGCCCTACGGGCACGGAGTTTTAACCCATATGAGGTTAAGAAAAAGTGGCAAGAAGAACTCTTTGCTAACCTAGCGAGTACCCACGAATGCCATCGGCTGCAGTTGCCAAACTCTTTTTGGGCAGACTACGAAGCGTGGAAAATCTGGTTTGAAAAAATGGTGCCGTATCTTCGCGATGGTGTCACCTTGGTCGGACACTCACTTGGCGGAGCCTTTCTCTTCCGGTACTTAAGTGAAGCGACGTTGCCGGTTTCGGTTCGTCAGACGCACCTCATTGCGCCGGTGATTCTCCCGCTTGAAGACTGTGAAGGATTTTATCTCGACCTTGCGTCATGGCATGGTTTTAAAACAGTACCAGGCGCGCTCCATCTCTGGCACTCTGAAGACGATACGATTGTGCCGTACGCACATAGTGAGCGGGCACTTGAGCTCTATCCATCGGCAGTGCTTTATCGCTTTACTGACCGCTTCCACTTTATTGGTGAATCGTTCCCTGAGATTGAGGCAGTCATCCGCGGGTAAGCAAAACGGGCGCCAGAGGCGCCCGTTATCCGTCATGGCAAATACCAGTGCGGATAGCCAAAGAGTCTCCCATACCGCAGCCAGAGCTGCCACTGCCGTTTCCGTGGCAAGTAGTAAGCAGGGTTGGTGGGGAAGTCAAAGGTATTCATTGCTGTGCTCCTGTGTCCGCCCCGCATTATGGGAGAGTGTGCGAGCGACGTCAATCTTCGTTATACTTAACTTATGCGTCACTTGATTGTATTGTCTGGCAACAGCCTAAAGAATAAAGCCTGGGGTGAGTTAATCGTTGAACACTATGGTCCGATGTACGACAGTGTTTTCATGCTTCACTACAATCACTGGGAGAGTGGGGAGCCTTTGATTGATTTTGTATCCGAAGAAGCGAAGCTACGCGAGCATATCATGACACTGTCACCAGACATCGAAGTGATACTCTTTGCCAAGTCTGCCGGGTCGCTCCTCGCGCTTCAGGCAATTGCGCACGGTGCGGTTACTCCTGCCCGGTGTGTCTTCTTTGGTATGCCACTTGATATGGCAGTGGAGGGTCTCTTCAAAGATGACTGGTCGCCACTCACTACCCTCATGGTGCCGGCTATCGCGTTTCATAATATTGAGGATCCAACCACGAGCTACGCCTTCACTAAGATGACACTTGAAGAAAAGGCTCCAAGTATCAACCTCATCACCACTCACGAAGCCGACCATTGGTACGGAGACCTCACCACCTACGACCCACACATCACCACCTTCTTCACCTAAACCTTTCAGTTAACTGAAAGGTTTAGGTGTTATTATTTCGTCGTGTTTTTGCCTCGCGTGCCTTTTTAAATGCTTCCGAGCGGTGAGTTTCACCGTAGTGAGGAAGAATGCCTCCGAGATGGAGAATGTCATCAATAGCCTGAATGACTTTTATAATAGATGGTGTAGGTTTTGCTAAGGTTTGAATGATGTGTTCGTACTGATTTTGTTTGAGTAAGTTTAATTGGCGAGCAACAGTAGCGGGGCTAACGTGAAGATGTTGAGCAATGAAGTATAAACTTTGCCTTTTGTATAGCAATATTATTATTGCTAAACGTTTGGCTAACATAATTTTTTCTTCTGGTCCAAGGAGATCATTAAACAGACCCTGAGCCGTGCTCGCGGAGCGGTCGGAAAATAAAATCCCAAGTTGATCAAATAATTCCTTCTCTTGCTTGGTAGTGAGTGGTGATTTGGAGATGTTAGTCACATAAATACTCTACCAAACCTTTCAGTTAACTGAAAGGTTTGGTACGTGGTATACTGGTTAAATATGAAGTACATCGACACTCATGCGCATCTCAATTTGTCGGCATTTAGTGATGATGTCGAGGCGGTAATCGCTCGCTGTGATGCCGAGGGTGTCGGGGTCATCAATATCGGTACCAAGGTGTGCACGAGCAAGCGCGCCGTTGAGCTCGCTGCTACCTATGATTCACTGTACGCCATAGTGGGACTCCATCCCATACAGACGGTCCCCGGGACGCATGATGAGGACGAAATTGGGGAGGGTGGGCAGCCGTTCACGAGTAAGGGGGAGGTTTTTGATACTGAAGTGTATCGAGCGCTCGCGACTGCACCAAAAGTCGTTGGTATTGGTGAGTGCGGATTTGATTACTGGCACTGCGAGAACGAGACGTATGCAATTCAAGAAGAGGCGTTCTTGGCTCAGATAGCACTCGCCAATGAGCTCTCACTTCCACTTATGATCCATACCCGTGGGCCGAAGCCGGGTGAGTCGAGTCCGACCGGACGGAGTGTTTATGCTGATGTGTACGATATTTTAAAGCAATACGCCAAAGTTCCGTTTAATGTGCACTTTTATGCGGGAACAATCGAGGAGGCCAAGCGGTTTATTGATATTGGTGGCACTATCTCGTTTACTGGTGTCATCACGTTTGCGAGGCAGTATGAGGAGATTATCCGTGAGATACCACTATCATATATACACGCGGAGACTGATTGTCCGTATGTGGCACCGGTACCGTACCGAGGTCAGCGTTGTGAACCATGGATGGTAAAAAACGTTTATGAGAAAATTGCCGACATTACAGCGGAAGATGTCGAAGTGGTGCGGTTACAATTACGCGAGAACGTAGCGCGCCTCTACAAGCTTCACTAGTTAAATCGCGCGTCAGGAGACGCGCGATTGTCGTTTGAGTGTGTACTCGATGTTCTCCCTCGTGAGGGCAGTGTGCGGGATAATCTCTGAGCGCGGCGGCCAGAAGAGACCCCAGGTGGGCTGAGTGGGCTCGACAAGATGAGCGTTGGTGACATATACCACCGGCAGCTTGGGTGCCATCACCAAAATCTTTCCGTAGAGCACCTCGAAGGGGAAATCGAGTATCGGGGTAGCTACGATGAGACTGGTTGGCCGAGTGGCACGTAGACATTCACTGAGTTTGCCGGTGGTTACGGTGACGGTGTGTTCGCTGTAGAGGTCGGCAATTTTGCGGGCGGTCCTGCCGTCCCAGACATCGTGGACGAGGAGTCGTTCAAGCATGTTATGTATCCTGTGCTGTTCCAGGTTACTAGTACTTAATGTTTCTTCATGAGGTAACAGGAGTTAAAACAGGCCTAGAAGGCCTGTTTCATTTTTACCCACATGAGGTGGTGCCACTGCCGGTCGAGCCACTCACGATGTCTGAAGGCGTGTTCAACTGAACGTTTACCACGACCACGCAAAAATGATTCATGCACCTGTTTGCAATGTGCAGTGATAGCGGCGATGAGCTCGCTATCAATTGTATGCCACCGCTCTTGGAGACCAGGGTTATTCTTGAACCATTTTTGGAGGAGATTATAAAATGCGTACGCATCCATATCTCCTCGTAGTCCGTTACATAAAGAACAGGCGAGTGCTAGATTTTCAGATACGGTCGGACCTCCATGCACTCGTGGTTCAAAATGGTCTCGGGTGAGTGCATTGCGAGGGAGCGGTTCACCTCGAGCGGGCTTATAGACCACCATGATGTGCTGGCAGTAGCAGCATCGATCTCGTTGCACCTCAGCAAGGTGCATGACATATCGTTTCATGTCTACCTTACTTTCGGTTGTTGTGTCTGTCTTTATACTACGAAACTCTTAAAAGACACGCAAACATGTCGTGTGCTTATTCAAAAATCTCAACGAGATACTCATCAATCTTGCGCTGGTCCCAGTCGTAGAAGTTAGCACCATCGGCCTTGAGGTCGGCAGCGAGGTCTTGGCCGACGAAGCGCCAATGCCAGGGCTCATAGACATAGTAGGAGTTACCTTGAGGGTATGAGAGGATAAAGCCGTATTTATGGGCGTTCTCCTTCAGCCAGGCATAGGCCTCTGAATCACCAAAGCCACCGAGTGTCCCGCCAAGGTCAGGGGTAGAGAAGTCGATAGCGGTACCAAGCTGATGCTCTGAGTACCCTTGGTCGGCAGAGAAGGTGTTGGCGCCACTGCCGTAGGTCTGTGTATAGGCGCCCTTCAGTTCCGCTTGTGTCTCAAATGAGCGGTAGGCAGATACAACAGTAATCGTTATCCCATCATCTTCAGCAGCAGTCAGGAGGCGGTTGAGGAACGGGAGTGCGTCTGCATGGAAGTATTGTTCTTGCCGGCCGGGCGCAAGGTGTTTGCTATCAATAGTCTTCAGTCGTGAGGGGACATAGTGCTCACTTAAAAAGTAGACCTTTGAGTACTTTTGGAGGAGTTCCTCATCTGTTTTTGAGAGTTTATCAAGACGACCGACGGTATTTGAAATCCGACTAATTTGCCGCTCAAAGTCGCTATTCTTGTCTTGTTCACGAGCGAGCTTCTCCATGAGCTCGTCACGCTCCCTGGTGAGGGTAGCGATGGTGGTTGAAGCGGTCTCAGCTTCAGCTTGAAGACGTTCAGTCGTTGAGGCGTTTTCGAGGAGGAAGTAGTTACGGTCGAGCTGGAGAGTCTCGATCTTCGCTTTTTGCTGCGCCCGCTCATAGTAGAGCCAGCCGGTGGTTCCGAGGAGGATAAGACTCGCTCCGCTCGTAAGGAGGATAAGGGGGCGAATGTAGCTACTTTTACTCATGATATGCGTCATTGTAGCATGACACGAGGGCTTGAACAGCCGGTCTTTCTATGGTAATGTTCCGGCGTTACAAAGTCGTGGTGGATTGGTACGGTCACGTACCAAAACACCATAAATAACAATATATGTCAGATACAAATATGCCAGTTACCGAGGCAGAACGTGAGCTCGTCGCTTACGAACTTGCCTACCACGTACTTCCAACGGTAGCTGAAGGGGAAGTAGACAGTATCGAGGCGGAGCTCAAGGGCTTCATCACCGCTGCTGGTGGAACCATTACCGATGAGGAGGAGGCACAGCGTTTCGAACTCGCGTACGAAATCGAAAAGTACCTCGAGGGACGCTATCGTCGTTTCAGTAGTGCGTACTTTGGTTGGATTCGTTTCCACCTCGACCCAGCACAGCTTGCGACCGTGACCGAAGAGGTTGAGACACATAAGTCTATCCTCCGCTCACTCATGGTCCGTCTCACAAAGACCGAGGAAGCTAATCCATTCCGCTTCCACGAGTCAATCGCAGACCGCAACGTGCGCAACATCATCATTACTGATGAAGAAGTTGAGGCTGAAGCAGAGGCAACCGAGGAAGTAGTCGCAGATGACGAAAAGGCCAAGGAAGTGGTAGAATAGGGTATATCCTTAACACAAACCACATTTTTGACCTATGTACCTTAACAAAGCAATGATTTTTGGAAACCTCACCCGCGACCCTGAAATGAAGGCGCTTCCAAGTGGTATGCAGGTTTGCTCACTCTCGCTCGCTACCAATCGCGTCTACAATGACCGCGATGGCAAGCGCCAAGAGTCGACTGATTACCACAACGTCGTCGTATTTGGGAAGCAGGCTGAGACTTGCTCAAAGTACCTCACGAAGGGAAGTAGTGCTTACGTCGAAGGACGTATGCAGACTCGCAGTTGGGACAAGGACGGACAAAAGCAATACCGTACCGAGGTGATTGCCGACCGTGTCCAGTTTGGACCGCGTTCAGGTGGCGCCCCAGCCGGCCAGAGTAGTGCGCCTGCAGCCGCTACCGGTGGCGGTGCACCAGTCCTTCCAGACTACCCAGAAGAGGAAATCAATCCAGAAGATATTCCATTCTAATTGAGTGGAGTATTCCATCATTGCAATCCTTATTGTAATCAATCTCTATTATGGAAACTGCCGAAAAGCAAAACATTCACAAGAAGGCAAAGGTTGAGCATATCGACTACAAAGATATCGTCTCACTTGGCCATCACATCAACCCACACGCTCGCATGAATAGTCGCAAGCGTACTGGCTTCAGTGCCAAGCAGCAGCGAGACTTCGCTCGCGCTATCAAGCGCGCACGCTTCATGGCCCTCATGCCATACATCGCGCACTAAGACCAAGGTGACGAAAAAGCCCAGGACCGACGGTCCTGGGCTTTTTCGTACCCCAAAGAGGTAAGAAATATTGACTTTAATATAATAGTGTTGTATTATATTAAAGGCTATATAGGAGGTAGTCATGAACAACAACAGATCACGCATCTTGTCCGGAGCACTTGTCTGCGGATTGTCTATGTGGGTAGCGTTCTTCAGGGCACTACTCGACATGATGACTTGGTCATCATTTTTTCTCTTCTCGTTCTCTATCCTCGTTGTTCTTGTTATCTTGCTGGTTATATTTCGTGATCCTGACGAGGATGATTGAGGAAAGGCGCTACTTCAGGGGCGTCTTTTTCTTTTGGTGGTTGGAAAAGGGAACATAAACGGGTGGTCTGCAGTTGCAGACCACCCGTTTATGTTAGAGGTAACTCACTTACGCCTTCTCAATACGCTCTGAGTACGCAGCATCTTCGGTGTTGATAGCGATGATGTCTCCTTCATTGATGAACATCGGTACCATGAGTGTCGCTCCGGTTTCAAGCTTTACTTCCTTCAGTGCACCACTTGAGGTGTTACCCTTAACCGCTTCAGCGGCCTCCACAACCTTGAGCTCTACCTTAATTGGGAACTTGAGTCCAATCACTTCGTCTTCGTAAACGAGCGCCTGAATCTCACTGCGGTCCTTGAGGAATTTGCCCTGATCACCGACGAAGTCTTCGGTCAGCATAAAACGCTCAGCTGGCTTGCCGGCATTATGGAACCAGTACTCACTGCCTTTACGGTAGATAAAGGTAACGAGACGAGTCTCCATGTCTGCCTCTTCGGCAGTCTCGTTCACGTGGAAGGTGTTTTCCACCACGCGACCAGACTTGATGTTCTTAAGCTTCGTAATATTAACCGGCTTGCGCTGTTGCTTGCGGAAGACGTGGTAAGAGATAACCAAATGCGGCTCATCATTAAAAATGATGACCTTCTTTGGAGTAATTTCGTTGTATGAGAGTACTGCCACAGAAATATGCTTAGATTGAATAACGCCACTTTATACCAAAATTACACCTGAAAAGCAAAGCTTTGTACAACATCCAAACCCTCATTTTGGTGGTATTATAAGATATATGTCATGGTTCGCATCGACTGATGATGCTCGCGAATTACCGGACGAGGAGCTCCTCGCACGCTCCGCGTCTCACCCGTGGCTCTTTGCCGTCCTTCTTGATCGCTACGAGCAGGCCTTTATGCGGCGGGCAGTAGCCATTATTCGCGACGAAAAAGACGCCGAAGAAATCGTTCAGGATACCTTTACGAAGATTTACCTCAACGCACATACCTACGTCCCACACGAAGGAGCAAAGTTCTCCTCGTGGGCGTATCGTATTCTCCTCAATACGAGCTATACCTACTACATGCGCCGAAAAAAGACGGGGGAGCGCTTCACTGCGCTTGACCCAGAGTTCGAGGCCTTTGTTGCAGATAAGTCCGTCGCACCAGAGCGGACGGTCGAGCGCGATGCTATCGAGCGTATCCTTGCGCGCATTCCGGGACACTTCGCGACGGTGCTGCGCCTCCACTACCTCGAGCGTTGGCCACAGGAAGATATTGCGCGGCACACCGGTGAAGAGGTAGGGACCATCAAGGCGCGTATCCACCGCGCCAAGGCCGCCTTCCGCAAGGCGACCAAGCCAGGTGAACTTGAACAGCCCCTGTAACCTTTTTGGCCCACGTGCCGTTATAATCGACGTATGACCACCACATTATCCCAAAACTTCAAGTCTAACCGGCGCCTCAAGCGCGCGATTATGCGTCGCGTCTGGTATGCGTATACGCTCAGTATCGTATTGCAGCCGGCGTTACTTCTCGGGTTTGTATTTGGGGCGAGTGCGATAGCGTTTTGGCGTCTGGTGTCTATTTCGAGCATTATTGAGAATATTCTCCGGGTTCAGGTAGGGCAGTTGCCAGCTTATACTGCTAATGCTCTCACGCAGGCTGATATTGCAGCACTTATCGCGTTTTGTGGTCTCGCAGTCGTTGCTGGCACCGTGACGGTTCGTATGGTGATTGGACTTCTCGCGGTCCATCGCACCTATACAATTGCGCGGTAAATGGAGTAAGACACATGATACAGAAGCGCGGGG
>JACCDU010176560.1_pt1 | contig 58889 bp, 46 predicted proteins | sample 7446081 | NCBI WGS metagenome assembly JACCDU01 (sample SAMN15323447, study PRJNA562643) | freshwater metagenome | isolation source: river surface water | place: USA:Blue River Watershed | collected 2017-08-17 | reverse complement strand
TTGGTTTTTTAATTCACCCAGCAAATCAATGTACGTTGCGGGAATTACTGGCACTAATGGCAAGACCACAACGACCTTTTTGCTTCATCAGATTTGGAAATTTGCCCAACATGAGAGTGGTTTGATTGGAACGATTGGAATAAAGCTCGGTGATGAGTTTCAACCCGGGATTCGAACGACCCCAGAGGCAGATGCGGTACAAAGTATTTTGTCAGTTATGCACGAAAGGCATATTCGAGATGTTGCGATGGAAGTAAGCAGTCACGCTTTAGTTCAGCATCGAATCGATGGAATTCACTTTTCAGCGGCAGGTTTTACAAATTTGACCCAAGATCACCTGGACTTTCATGGCGACATGGAGAATTACTATCAAGCAAAGCGCAGCCTGTTTACTGCTGAATTAAGTGATCACGCTTTTATCAATATCGATAATGAATACGGCCTGCGATTAGCTAGCGAGACAATTATTTCGACTTCAACTTTGTCACTTAGAAATCGAAAAGCAACCTGGCATTTTGAGGCAATACATTCCATTCAAGATAATTCCTCAACTGGTTATCAAGTTTCAATCAGAGGAGAAGGCGGAGTACTAATCGAAGGTCGAATTCGTCTGACCGGGGAATTCAACTTAGAGAATTGTCTATTAGCGGTTGCAATCGCGTTTCATAGCGGCGTTGATCCATTGGTTATTGGTCAGGCTCTCGAAACCTTAAGTGGCGCACCTGGCAGGTTAGAGAGAATTGAATGCGGGCAGCAATATGAAGCGTTGGTTGATTACGCACATACCCCGGATGCGGTAACTCAAATCCTAAAAACTTTGAGTCTTAAGAAGAGTGGAAAGTTAATTGGGGTCTTAGGTTGTGGTGGCGATCGTGATAAAAGCAAGAGAGCTCAAATGGGTCGCGCGCTAAATGAAAACTGTGAAGTAGCTATTTTCACCAGTGACAATCCAAGAAGTGAAGATCCGGTTCAGATTTTGCAGGAAATGACAGCGGGAATCGAATTGAATTCCCAAAGCAGAGTGATTGTTGATCGCGATGCAGCCATCGAATATGCAGTTTCCATCGCCCAGCCGGGCGATGTTTTAGTTGTTTTGGGCAAAGGGCATGAGTCTGGACAGGAAATTAAAGGTGTAGTTACACCGTTTAGTGATCAAGAGACTTTACGCAAGAAAATAAAGGCGCATCAATGATCAAGATGTCAGCCGAAGAGATTGCTAACGTTGTAGATGGAGCTTTATCTGGATCAGCAGATATATCCGAAACTGCGGAGTTTCACTTCGATTCTCGACAAATTTCCAGCGGCGATGTTTTTCTAGCTCTAGTCGGCGATAACGCAGATGGACATGAGTTTGTTTCGGACGCTTTGAAAAATGGAGCTGCGCTCTCAATTGTCACTAAACGGGTAGCCGGCCCGCATATAGTCGTAAAGGATGTCCTAGCGGCAATTGCTGCGTTAGCGACCTATGTACGTTCTCAACTAACAAATTTAAAAGTAATCGGAATTACCGGCTCGCAAGGCAAAACAACCACAAAAGATATGTTGAATACAGTTTTGCAAACCGCTGGACCAACTATTGCGGCGCGAGGGTCTTTTAATAATGACCTTGGCGTTCCTTTAACCGTGCTGCGCTCAAATCCTCAGACCCGGTTTTGTGTTGTGGAAATGGGCGCTCGTCACGGCGGAGACATACTTGCTTTGACCAAAATCGCTATCCCTGATGTAGGAGCGGTATTAAAAGTGGGTAATGCTCATTTAGGTGAGTTTGGTTCCAGAGAAAAAATCGCTGAAACAAAAGGTGAGTTAATTGCCGGTCTTAACCCAGGAGCTTTTGCGGTGCTCGGGACCTATGATGAATTCACACCACGGATGGAATTTGCTCCTGGCGTAAAGAAGATAACTTTTGGCGAAAAACATGATTGCGATGTAAGAGCTGCTGATATTGAATTTCGAAGTGGCTATGCACATTTTGATTTAGTTACTCCAGAAGGACGGGAACCGGTCGCGCTACGCGTCTTGGGTTTGCATCAAATTCCAAACGCATTAGCTGCAGCTGCAATCTCATACGCATTAGGTTTGAACACCGCAGCCATTGCCGCTGCACTTTCGATGCATGAAAGTGCGAGCAAATGGCGGATGGAGATTCATGAAGGTGGCGGTTTGCTATTGATAAATGATTCCTATAACGCCAACCCTGAGAGTATGGAGGCGGCTTTAAGAACCTTGGCCCTGCTGGCACAAGAACGGGGTGGTCGCTCCTGGGCCTTTTTAGGCACTATGCATGAACTAGGGGAGCAATCCGCTCACATGCATCAGGAAGTTGGCGAATTAGTTGAGCGGCTAGGAATAGACCACATCGTTGCAATTGGAAACCAAAACTATCTGCAAGGCTTAAACGGTTTATCCACCGTAAAGCATTATTTTGAGAAGGTGGAAGAGGCGAAAGATCTCATAACGGCATTTGAGCCAGGGGATGTAGTTCTTGTTAAAGCGTCAAGGGCGGAGCATTTTGAAGAGCTCGCAAGCGCTGTGGTTTCCAAAATTTCAGATTTGACGAGCCAGGAAATCGAAAATGAAGGAGAGATCAAATGAGAGGTATTTTGATTTCCGGAGCCGTTGCATTCCTCTTCAGTTTTTTTGCAACCCCCGCCTTCATTAAGTTTTTAGCTCGAAAAGGTTATGGACAACAAATAAGAGATGATGGACCAAAGACCCATCACGTAAAGCGTGGAACCCCCACAATGGGTGGAATTGTTTTGATTTTCGCAACAGTAGTTGGATATTTCACTTCACATTTGGCGACCGGCGCAGAGATTACCGTTTCCGCACTTCTGGTTATCGGTCTAATTGTGGCCCTTGGACTCGTTGGTTACCTGGATGACTGGTTGAAGGTAGTAAAGCAAAGGTCTTTAGGTTTGCGTGCGAAGCAAAAACTTGCTGGGCAAGCATTAGTCGCAGGTGCATTCGGAGTTCTGGCAACTAGGTTCCCAGATGATTTGGGATTAACGCCAATGTCAGAGTATTTATCAACGGTTCGCGACACATCAATCAAGTTAGGTGTTGTGCTGGTTGTTGTTTGGGCAATATTGATGGTTCTTGGAACCAGCAATGGCGTCAATTTGACCGATGGTCTTGATGGATTGGCTAGCGGAGCCGCGGTAATGTCATTTCTGGCTTTTATTTTGATTGGCGTTTGGAAGTTTGGTCAGCGTTGTGAAGTCGCTGCCAGCACAAACTGTTATGCGGTACGAGATCCGCTCGATCTCGCAGTTTTAGCTGCAGCACTTGCTGGATCCTGTGCCGGATTTTTATGGTGGAACGCATCTCCGGCCCGCATTTTTATGGGGGATACAGGCTCATTAGCTCTTGGTGGCGGATTGGCTGGACTAGCAATGACCCTTAGAACAGAGCTGCTACTAATTCCGCTTGGTGGACTTTTTGTCATAATCACAATGTCAGTAATCATTCAAACTACCTATTTCAAAATTAGCGGTGGCAAAAGAGTATTTAAGATGGCTCCACTTCAACACCACTTTGAACTTCTTGGTTGGGGCGAAGTAACAATCGTGATCAGATTTTGGATTATTGCCGGACTTTGCGTAGCTGCCGGCCTCGGACTCTTTTATGCCCAATGGGTGGTTGCTTAATTGTGAGTTTTCTTTCGAGTTTGTCTGGAAGCAGGATATTGGTTTTTGGTGCTGGCGTTACTGGAAAACCAACTATCGAATTTCTAGAGCACAAAGGAGCAACTCCGTTAGTTGTTGATGAGAAAGTTGGCGGAGCTGGCATTTACGGTGAATTAGCAGAGTTGGATTTAAAAGATGTAACTCTGGGAATAGTTTCACCAGGTTGGAAGCACGATAACCCGTTAATAAAACAGGCTATTTCGCAGGGGATCGAACTTATTAGTGAGATTGATTTAGCTTGGCGGGTCAAAAAAGAAATTGCACCAGATCAGCGTTGGCTTGCTCTTACTGGCACAAACGGCAAAACCACTACAGTTCAGATGGCAGAGGCAATCCTCAATAAAGGTGGAATAAATGCTGCTGCTTGTGGAAATGTCGGTTATACGGCTATTGAGGCGGTGTCTAATTCTGAGGCATCGGTATTGGTATTAGAGCTTTCTTCATTTCAGTTGGAATGGAGCAACGAGGCTGAGTTTGAATCTGTTGCAATATTGAATATTGCCCAAGATCATATTGATTGGCATGGAAGTTTTGAAAACTATGCTGCGGCGAAGTTTAAAATCGCAAATAAAGCCGGCAAAGTAATTCTCAACTCTCATGATGATGAAATCGTTAAACGCTCCAGAAATGTTTCGCAGGATGTTATTTGGTTTTCTCTAGAGACTCCCGCCCTTCACCAAATCGGGCTGGTTGAGAACTTGATAGTTGATCGGGCTTTCATAAGTAATGAAGCTGAGGCTTTATGCGAACTATCTGATATTAAGCCCGCGGTTCCGCACAATGTTTTAAATGCCATGGCCGCAGCAGCCCTAGCAAGATCAATCGGCGTTACAGCTGACTCGGTGGCGGCAGCGCTGCGAGATTTCAAATTGGATCATCACAGACTTGAGGTAGTTGCTGAGTCAGAAGGAATAACTTGGATTGATGATTCCAAAGCGACCAACCCTCATGCCGCTATTGCAGCTCTCCAATCACAGTTGAAATCAATATGGATTGCCGGCGGTCTGGCTAAGGGAGCTGCCATGGATGAACTTGCACAGCGCTGCGGCGCGCGAATTAAGGCAGCAATTCTTTTTGGTACCGATGCGTCAGTTATCGAAAATGCTTTGAAGCTCCACGCGCCGGCGGTGCCGATTTACCGTATTGAAGAAGAAGATGGAATCTCTGTGATGCGGGCAGTAGTCAATAAAGCCGGTGAATTGGCACAAAAAGGTGATTCAGTTTTGCTCGCACCGGCTTGTGCTTCAATGGATCAATTCAAGAATTATTCACAGCGCGGGCAATTCTTTGCTCAGGCAGTTAAGGAGCATTTAAATGTCTAATTCAAAATCTTTGTTTTCTAGGCCTGCTTCTGCCTACTACTTGATTTTAGGTTCTGTGATTGCGCTGTCGGCTTTGGGGCTTGTTATGGTTCTTAGCGCTTCATCTGTTACCGCGTTAAATGAATCCGGAAACTCTTTCGCAATTGTGTTGCGTCAGGCGCTTTTTCTAGCTTTGTCTATTTTGATTGCTTGGGTTGCTATGAAGTTGCGCGTTGAACTTTGGAAGCCAATTGCCCGCTTAGCATTAGTAATTTCCGCCGTGCTCTTGTTATTGCCACAGGTTCCAGGGCTTGGGAAAACGGTCGGTGGAAATACCAACTGGATTGGCGTTGGTTCTTTCTCGATACAGCCGAGCGAGTTTGCAAAATTCGGAATTGTTATCTGGTGCGCCTTGAGGCTGCGTATCCACGATCAGAGAGCCGAACAAGGTGAGGCTTCAAACGCTGCCAAATTAGTAGTACCCGGAATATTTATGATCATGTTGTTAATTTTGGCGGGAAGAGATTTAGGTACCGCAGTTGTAGTAGCTGGAATAGTTGGAGGTATTCTTTTTATCGCCGGCATTCCATTGAGGGTTTTTGCAACTTTGGGCGCGGCTATTGGTGTTGGCTTTGGATTTTTGATTATCACTTCAAGTAATCGAATGAATCGCTTTTCCGCATTTTTTGATCCTTTCGCCGAGGAGAATTACAAAGGTGTTGGTTGGCAGCAAGCACACAGCATTATGGGATTGGCATCTGGTGGACCATTAGGAACTGGGTTGGGAAGCAGTAAACAAAAGTGGGGAAACCTACCCGCTGCTCACACTGACTTTATATTTTCAGTTATTGGTGAGGAACTTGGGCTGCTTGGAACTTTGGTAGTACTAGTTTTGTTCGCCTTGTTGATTTTAGGTATTTTCCGGGTTGCACTGCGAGCTAATAACTCATTTGAAAGATATGCATGTGCGGGAATTGGTTGCTGGCTTGCCTTCCAAGTGATTCTAAACATCGGAACTGTAATCAGCGTTATGCCAGTAGTTGGAGTTACCTTGCCATTTATCTCCTACGGTGGTTCCTCATTACTAGCCACATTCATCGCTATCGGATTCGTCCTGGGCGTTCTGCGTCGCGATCCAGAAATCGCCGCAGAAATAAAAGAGCGAAAAGCGGTTAGAACTGCGAGAGGATAGCTCCATGTCGCAGCGAATCTTGTTGGCCGGCGGCGGCACAGCAGGCCATATCGAACCAGCACTTGCTGTTGCAGATGCAATAAGAAAGATAAATCCAGAGTTGGTTTGCGAATTTCTCGGCACCAATGGGGCGCTGGAGCAGATGTTGGTTCCAAAACGTGGCTATCAACTTCACACTATTAATAAAGTAGTTATGCCCCGTTCATTAGCGGTAAAAAACATCCTTTTCCCATTTCAGCTAGCGCTTTCAATTACGCAGGCGCTAAGAACCATGCGCGGTGTTAGCCTTTTGATTGGCTTTGGTGGTTATGTTTCCGCCCCAGCCTATTTGGCGGCATTTCTGCGAAAGATTCCGATTGTTATTCATGAAGCGAACGCCAAGCCGGGTTGGGCAAATAAATTGGGACGTAGATTTGCTCAGATTGTTGCGGTTAATTTTGATTCTGTCCGCCGCGAATGGCCCGGTTCAGTTTTAACTGGAATGCCAATTAGAGAAAGCATTTCCGCCCTCAACAATATTAAAGATAAATCTGAAATTCGAGCTCGAAGTTGCCAAGAATGGGGATTGGACCCAAAGCGACCAATAGTCGCAGTCTTTGGTGGATCGCAAGGTTCGCTGCATATTAATCAGGTTATAAAGGAGTCTTTGGAAAATCTTTCCGAAATTCAAATTCTCCATGCGGTCGGAATTAAGAATGAGTTGCCAGAGGCAACTGTTAATTATCGCCCGATGCCGTACTTTCATGACATGGCGGCAATCTATGCCAGCGCGGACTTGTTGATTACCCGCAGTGGCGCTGTTACTTGTTCGGAGTTAACCTCGGTCGGCAAATACGCAATTTTGATTCCGCTGCCTCATGGCAATGGAGAACAGTTCGATAACGCAAAGGCGCTTTCATTAAATGGGGCAGCAACCTTGGTTAGAGACTCCGATTTCAATGCAGCATGGCTCAGCTTCAATATCGATGAAGCCATCCAAAAAGCTTTGAACTTTGCCCCTAAACAAATTGGCGCTAACAGTGATGCTGCAAAAAGAATTGCTGAGTTAGCCATGCAGGTGTTGCATGACTAACAGGACTACAAATTGGACTGGTGTTCATGCCCATTTCGTAGGCATTGGTGGCTCTGGAATGAGCGGCATCGCACGAATCATGATCGCCAGAGGTGCAAAGGTGACGGGTTCTGATATTCACGATTCAGCTAGCTTGGCTGGACTACGAAATTTAGGAATCGAAACCTTTGTGGGCCACGATTCAAAAAACATTGCCGGCGCTGATTTTCTAGTTCGTTCCAGTGCAATCCCGGAAAGTAATGTGGAAATTCAAGAGGCAACAAAACTAAGAATTCCAATCAAGGAGAGAGCGCAGGCTCTAGCTGATTTAATGCAGGGCTATCGCTCCATTGCGGTTGCTGGAACTCATGGCAAAACAACCACAACCTCGATGTTGACTGTTGCCTTGCAACATTGTGGGCTAGACCCCTCTTTTTCCATCGGTGCGACTGTTCGCAATTCAGGCACAAATGCCCATCAGGGTTCTGGTGATGTATTTGTAGTTGAAGCCGATGAATCCGATGGATCATTTATTGCCTACGAACCCCTTGGTGCCATTGTCACAAATATAGAACTTGATCACGTCGATCATTTTGTGGACCTAAATTCAATAGATGAGATTTTTGCTGGGTTTGTTTCCACGATTCAACCGGATGGATTTCTCGTTGCTTGTGTCGATGATCCAGGGGTTCAGCGATTAATCTCAAGAATCAAATCCTCGGATTCTACGAAACTTGAGTTAATCACATATGGTGAAAGCTCGGATGCTGATTTAAAACTTGACCGGATTTATGTTTCAAATAAAAACGCAGTTGCCAGAGTTACTTACAAAGGAAGAATTTTGGGCGAAATGGAATTGGCAATTACCGGCAGACATAATTTATTCAATGCGGCTGCCGCACTTGCAGTATCGCTAAAGCTTGGAGCGCCGGCTCATGAAATACTTGCGGGTTTAAAGCTGTTTACAGGTGCGCGCCGCAGATTTGAAGTAAAGGGCAAGGTCAACGGCATCACGGTAATTGATGATTACGGTCATCATCCAACAGAGGTTCGCGCCACTTTAGAAACCGCCCGTATTTATGCCCAAACTGGACGGGTAATAACAATTTTCCAGCCGCACCGCTACAGTCGAACCCAAGCTTTTGCTGCTGAATTTGCGGAATCACTAGCGCTGGCAGATCACACCTTTCTATTAGAGGTTTATCCAGCAAGTGAAAAACCGATCCCCGGAGTAACTTCATCTTTAATTTCAAACAAAATGAAAGTTCATGAAGTTACTTATGAACCTTCTATGCCCGCGGTGGTGGATGCAGTTGCACAAATGGCAAAAGCAGGGGACATCATCATCACCCTTGGTGCAGGTGATGTGAGCTCGCTAGGAAAAATAGTGTTAGCGGCACTCGAAGAAAAGCAGTAAAAAGAAGACTTATGCGAATTGCTAGACGGCCATTATTCCTGCTGAGTATTTTGATTATTGGCGCCTCAGCGTATGTGTTGGGCTGGACAAAATTGTTTGCCGTCGAAAAAGTAATCATCGATTCAGCGGACAAAAAAGTTGTCCGTGATGTGATGGCGAAAATTGATAGAGCGCCGGCTGTAGTCAAAATTGGGCAACCTTTGGCCCGAGTCGATCGAAAACAAATTGCAACTAGGTTGCGAGAAATGCTTTGGGTTGAAAATGTAAAACTTAATCGGAACCTCTTATCCGGCGAGTTACAGATTGAAATTTTGCCTCGCAACCCAATAGGAAAATTAGTAGCGAAGGACAGTACAAATGTTGAAACTGTGGGTTTCATGGATCAAGATTTGGAGTACTTCTATTTGCCCAGAGAAGCTGTTTTGAGAGCCATCAACTCTGGAGAGTGGAACGATGTGCCGGAAATATCGTTTCAAAACGACAGTCAAGCCGTACGTGAAGATGTGGCAAATTTGCTGAAAGAGTTGGCGGCGAAGTCATTGAAAGTGGAGCGGGTGACGGCAAAAGACCAACTAGCTATCTCCACAACGGCAGTTTTTAATGACAGAAGGTTGGATATCGCCTGGGGAAGTGTCAAAGATATTGATTTAAAAGTAGAAATACTGCAGCGTTTGATGGAGCTGAAGGCCAACAAAAACGTTAACAATGTGAATCTTTCTAATCCAGTTTCGCCAATTGTTAGTCGCTGATCAGTTTTAATCAGCTATCAAATTGCGCAAAAAGATTGTTTGTGTCGGTGTTTGCTTGAAGGGTGATGCCCGCCTACTTTTGCGCGCACAATAAAGGGAAACTCTAAGTCTAAAGTTGAGAATTAGGGTTCGAAGAGAGGCGACATCGTGGCAACACCACAGAATTATTTAGCGGTCATCAAAGTAGTTGGAATTGGTGGCGGTGGAGTTAACGCAGTTAATCGAATGATTGATGCCGGTTTAAAGGGCGTTGAATTTATTGCGATTAATACCGATGCTCAGGCGCTTCTAATGAGTGATGCAGATGTAAAACTCGATATCGGCAGAAAGTTAACCCGTGGTCTTGGTGCAGGTGCTGCTCCAGAAATTGGCAAGCAAGCTGCAATTGATCACACCGAAGAAATCGAAGAGGTTTTGCGCGGTTCAGACATGGTGTTTGTTACCGCTGGAGAAGGTGGCGGAACTGGCACTGGTGGCGCACCTGTTGTTGCGAAGATTGCAAAGGAACTTGGTGCGTTAACAGTTGGTGTAGTAACCCGTCCCTTTAGTTTTGAAGGAAAACGTCGCGCTTCACAGGCTGAAGAGGGAATTGAAAATCTTCGCAAGGAAGTTGACACTTTAATTGTTATTCCAAATGATCGTTTGCTTTCTATTTCGGATCGATCAATCTCTGCTCCTGAAGCATTTAAAACAGCGGATCAAGTTTTGCTTTCAGGTGTTCAGGGCATCACGGATTTAATCACCACTCCAGGTTTGATTAATCTTGACTTTGCCGATGTGAAGAGTGTTATGGATGGCGCAGGATCTGCCCTTATGGGAATTGGCTCGGCAAGGGGAGAAGCTCGCGCAACCCGCGCTGCTGAGTTAGCAATTTCCTCGCCACTGCTTGAGGCATCAATTGATGGCGCACATGGAGTATTGCTTTCGATAGCAGGTGGCTCTGATCTTGGATTGTTTGAAATTAGTGAGGCCGCTGAATTGGTGGCAAAGTGTGCTCATCCTGAGGCAAATATCATTTTTGGAACCGTCATTGATGATGCGCTAGGTGATGAAGTTCGAGTAACGGTCATTGCTGCTGGATTTGATGGTGGTGCACCAAAGAAACTTGAAATGCCGGTGATCTCAACTGCAACACTTAGTGGACAAGCAGATCCAATACCTGCAAATGATCCGATTGCCGTTGCAATGGAAACCCCAGAGCAACCTGCCCGGCGCCGAATCACATTTGAAGAGTTAGTTTCAGAGGATGAAATCGATATCCCAGATTTCATGAAGTAAGGGTTTATGTCGAGGTTTATTTTCACCTCGCGCTTAGGTGGCGTGAGCAACGCCCCCTATGACTCTTTTAACTTGGCCAAACACGTGGGGGATAGCCTCGCTGCCGTAACGCAAAATCGTATGCAGCTCGCAGATGACTTTAAAATCCCTGCCACCAATTTATTTTTCATGAATCAAGTACATGGCAAGAAAGTCATTGTTATTGATGAGAAATCGGATTCCAATCTTGCTCCGGATGCGGATGCTTTGTTTACGACTCGAAGGGATGTTGCCCTAGTAACACTAGTGGCAGATTGCATCCCACTTTTGCTGGAAAGCCCACGCGCTGTAGCCGCGGTACATGTTGGAAGAAGAGGGCTGGCACTAGATATTTTGCGAGAGGTGTTAAACCTTTTTGAAAGTTACCAGATCAAAAGTGATGAGATTTCGGCTCATATTGGTCCCTCCATTTGTGTTGAGTGTTATGAAGTCGATCAGGATGTTTACGATGAGGTTGTAGAACTCGTGCCAGCTGCAAGTTCGAGTCTTAAATCTGCCTCCGGAAAACCATGTTTGGATATTGAGTCAGGGTTAATCTCACAACTCAACTCAGGTGGGATCAAATGGGAGCGGGTAAAAAAATGCACATCTCATGATGCTGGTTATTTTTCTTACCGCAGGGATGGCGTAACCGGTAGACAAGCCGGCGTCATCTCCTTGATGGAGGCTCTCTGATATGGACCGTAGATCAGAGATCGCGAGCCGGCTTGATGAGATTAAATCCCAGTTGAAACCTGGCGTGGCACTGATTGTTGTAACTAAGACTTTCCCTGCGAGTGATGTGCAAATCCTTTACGACTTGGGGCACCGAGAGTTTGGGGAAAATCGCGATGTAGAGGGATCGGCCAAATCAAAAGAGCTTCCCGCAGATGCGGTCTGGCATTTTCAGGGCGGGATACAAAGCAACAAGTTGAAATCGATTGTGGAGTGGAGCGATTTCATACATTCTTTAGATGATGTGAGCCATGCCAAGAAAATCTCAGAACTAGCTAGAGCCCGCAATAAAAAGCAGCGGTGCTTCATTCAAGTAAATCTCGATCAAGAGCTTTCAGCTGGCAGCGAGCGAAGTGGGATCAAACCTGAATCCCTTGAAGAATTTGTCGAAGTCGTTGGAGATGAAGCTGGTCTAGAGATAGTGGGGGTAATGGGGGTAGGCCCGCTAAATCAGGATCCAGCCCCGGCTTTTTCTAATTTGCAGAATGCGAGCCTTCGGCTGCAAAACTTAATTCCAGAAGCGCGCTTTATCTCTGGGGGTATGAGCGGTGATTTTAAAGTAGCAATGGAGTTTGGCGCGACACATGTCCGATTGGGCAGCTCAATCCTCGGTACGCGTTAGAACTCAACATAAAATTCACCCATGTCAAACGCGCTAAGAAGAATGACCAACTATCTAGGTCTAACTGAGGATGACGGAACGGTTCAAGAGTCTGTCAATGTTCGTACCAAGCCGGCCGCACCAGCCAAGCGACAAGCACCTGCGCTAAGTGTTGCCCCTCAGCTTCCAGTTGTCGTTCCAACTGCAGAACCTGCAGCAATTGATCGCATTGTGACAATTACTCCGCGTTTCTACAGTGAAGCCAGAGCAATCGGTGAGTTTTATCGCGAAGGCAATCCAGTGATTATGAACCTTAGCGACATGGAAGAGTCAGAGCGCAAACGCCTAATTGATTTTGCATCAGGTTTAGTTTTTGGTCATGCAGGAACAATCGAGCGGGTTACCTCAAAGGTATTTCTTCTATCACCACCAAATGTGATGGTGAGCTCAGAGGATAAAACTGCGGCTGCCAACGCCAGCCTTTTTAATCAAAGCTGATTTAGCAACGCCGTGATAAATCTGACTAGTTGGATAGTTCTCGCCTTAAATCTCTTTTTGCTCTCTCTATTTCTGAGATTGATTTTGGATTACGTGAGAATGTTCAAACCGGGCTGGCGCCCAAGGGGAATAATTCTTCCGCTGGCGGAGATTATCTACATGATCACCGATAAGCCATTGAGTTTTGTGAGACGTTTCGTTCCGCCTTTGCGCATGGGTCCAGTTGCGCTGGATTTGTCCTTTATTGTTTTGTTTTTTGGGACACAGATTCTTATTGCGATAATTGCCTAACTAAAGTTGCATAGACTGCGTTACATGCAACGCTCAGATGCAATCGCACTTGACGAAAAAGACCCATTACATCATTACAAAAATCAGTTTGTAATTACCGATCCGAACACTTGCTATCTAGATGGCAACTCGCTTGGAAGATTGCCGCACAACACCGTCAAAGTTATAAATGAGTTCCTAACCCAAGAATGGGGTCCACAGGTCGTGACGGGCTGGGCGCATTGGGTGGATGAAGCTCAATCTGTTGGGGACTTAATTGGTCGCAGCGCACTAGGTGCAGCAGCGGGACAGGTCTTGGCCTGCGATACAACCTCGGTAAATTTCTACCAATTAGCATCAGCTGCGATTAAAGCTCGACCAAATCGGAAAACCATCATTATCGATGCTGCGAATTTTCCAACTGATCGATACATCATGCAGGGTTTGGCCAAGCAGCACGGATTGAATTTAGTTGTAATCGACAATGAAGATCCAGCGATAGCAGAAAACGAATTGATTACTCCAGAGATTCTAGAAAAATACTTAAGTGATGATGTCGCCTTAGTGAGCTTAGAGGTGGTGCAATATCGATCGGGAGCAAGGCAGGATATAAAGGCGCTAACAGATTTAGTAAGAAGTTATGGAGCATTGTTGCTGTGGGATGCAGCGCACGCAGTTGGATCGGTTGCGCTGAATTTTGACCAAAATGGAGTTGATATAGCGGTTGGCTGCACTTACAAGTATGGAAACTCAGGACCGGGAGCTCCAGCTTGGCTGTACGTAGCTAAAGGGATGCAAAATGAATTACAGGTTCCAATTCAGGGATGGTTTGCACAGCGAGATCAGTTTGCTATGGGACCGGAATTTGAAAAAGATGCGAGCATAAGAGGATTTCAAATTGCGAGCCCGTCTTTGATGGGTTTGCGTTGCGTTAAGTCTGCCTTTGAAATGATCGAAACGGCGGGCATTGATGCGATTGAAGAAAAGGCCGCTCGCGGCACTGAAATGATGATTGAGCTTTATGAGTCCTGGCTAAAGCCGCTTGGTTTTACCTTGAATACGCCAAGAAATGCGAAGAATAGAGGTGGACATATTTCACTGGTTCATCCAGAAGCTGAGCAAATTGCCGTTGCGATGAGAGTGCATTCCAATGTAATTCCAGATTATCGGGTTCCAAATTCAATTCGAGTAGCCATCTCACCTTTGGCAACCTCGTATGTTGAGGTGTTTGACGGCTTTGAAAGATTGCGTGATTTGGTTAGCTCAGGTGAGTACAAAAAGGTTAAAGCTGGAGGCTCTCGAGTTACATGACAGAAAACAATGATGCCGCATTGACCTATAGCAACTATTTGAAGGTTGATGAGTTGCTTGAGTTGCAAAAGCCATTATCCAGCGGACCAGAGCATGATGAATTGCTTTTCATCGTTATTCATCAAACCTACGAACTCTGGTTTAAGCAGCTAATCCATGAATTCATTGCGGCGCAGCGTGCGCTAGAAAATGGCGAAACACATTACGCACTTGGGTTGCTTGGGCGAATTAGAACTATTCTGAAAATCTGTGTTTCGCAAATTGATATTTTAGAAACCATGACTCCACTTCAATTCAATTCATTCCGAGATCGACTTGGTGCCTCAAGTGGTTTCCAGTCTGCTCAGTTTAGGGAGGTAGAAGCAATCTTGGGTCGGCGCGATCCAAAGACCGCATCTCATCTCTTAGCTCATGACAAAACCAGAGTTGAAAAACTTATGTCCGGGCCGTCCATTTGGGATAGCGCATTAAAGTATTTTTCTGGCCGAGGATTTCATATTCCGAAAAATATCTTGGAACGGGATTTCACCCAAAGCTATGCACCATCAACTCAGGTGCAGGATTCACTTCTTTTATTGCACCGGAATGATCCTGAAGCCTCCATGATTTGCGAGCGCTTGGTTGACATTGATGAAGGGTTGCAGGAGTGGAGATATCGTCACGTAAAGATGGTTGAGCGAACTATTGGTCAGAAGATAGGCACTGGAGGATCGAGTGGAGCCAAATACTTGGCCTCCACTCTATTTAATCCAGTATTTCCTGATCTATGGGAGATCAGAAGCCAGTTCTAGGCCTTTTGCAGCGAAAGCTTTAGACCCAGTTCATCCTCGCTAGTTCCGAGAGATTCATCTCTATTGAAAGACAAAGCTAAGACCTCTTCGCTGATCCACTGCGCACCAGAATCAATTGCCGAAGCGAACTCTTGCGAGCTGTTCCAGGTAACGTGAATGCGATCGCTGATATCAAAGCCGGAAGATTTTCTGGCATCCTGAATTGCACGAATAGCTTCGCGGACAATTCCCTTTGCAATCAACTCTGATGAAAGTTCAAGATCTAGCGCCAAACTCTCTCCGGAGTGTGAAGCAACAGCCCAGCCCGATCTTGGAGTTTCAGTAATAACCAAATCCTCTTCGAGAATCTCGGCCACTTGATCAGCGCCAAACTTAATCTCTGCTTTGCCATCTTTGCGCACCTTTGAAACTAGAGCAGCAGCATCCGTTCCAGCCAATGCCTTTGCAATCACTTGAACCTCGCCGCCAAATTTGGCACCCAAGGTCCGAAAGTTCGCCTTGATGGATACATCAACTAAATCGGAACCAGCTGCTGAAAGATCATCGAGCTGCTCAACATTTAACTCATCGGCAATCTGGTCGCGCAACTCTTGGGAGAGGGATTTCCAACCAGATGCTGCAATCAATGCCCTTGAAAGTGGTTGCCTAATTTTGACCTGAGATTGTGCCCTTGCAGCACGTCCCAGCTCCACCAGCCTTCTCGTTAGCGCAACATCTTTTGAAAGCTGCTTGTCGATCAATGCAGAATCAGAAACAGGGAAGTCTGCAAGATGAACCGAGCTCGGAGCTTCTGGGTTGATGGGACGGACTAATTTCTGCCAGACATGTTCGGTTATAAAGGGAACTAAAGGAGCCATCAACATTGTGAGAGTCGTTAAGCAGTGCTGCAAAGTAGCAAGCGCTGCTGTGTCACCATCCCAGAACCTGCGTCTAGAGCGGCGCACATACCAGTTGGAGAGATCATCGATAAATGTGGCCAAAGCATTTCCAGCTCTTTGAGAATCAAAGTTTGAAAGCGCATCATCTATCTCAGCGATTAATTGATTTAGCTCGCTAACAATCCATCGGTCCATCGTTGAGAGATTGAGATTCGAGGAAAATGCGGTCGGTTGGTAATTTGATGCTGAGGCATATAGCGATAGGAACGAGACGGTGTTCCAATATGTGAGTAAAGTCTTTCTAACAACCTCAGTGATTGCATCATGTCCAACCCGTCTCGCACTCCAAGGAGAGCCTGCCGCCAACATGTACCAACGCACCGCATCGGCACCATGTTGATCCATCAGTGCCATTGGCTCTAAAACATTCCCCAAATGCTTACTCATCTTGCGACCATCTTTATCAAGAATGTGTCCAAGACAGAGCACCGTTTTGTAGGAAGATTTATCAAAAACCAATGTTCCAATCGCCATAAGTGTGTAGAACCATCCACGGGTTTGATCAATCGCCTCGCAGATAAAATCTGCAGGGTAGGCCTCATTGAATTTCTCTACTGATCCCGGCTTATGCGGGTACCCCCATTGTGCAAATGGCATAGCGCCAGAGTCATACCAACAATCAATAACCTCAGGGGTGCGCTCCATCACCGCAGAGCATTGATTGCAGTTAAATGAAATGTCATCGACGTAAGGACGATGTAGCTCTAATCCAGTTAGATCTCGGCCAGCTCTAGCTGCTAGCTCTTTTAAGGAGCCGAATGATTCTTCATGATCGTTTTCGCAGCGCCAGATTGGAAGTGGAGTTCCCCAATATCGATTGCGTGATAACGCCCAATCAATGTTGTTATTCAACCAATCGCCAAATCTTCCAGTCTTGATGGTTTCTGGGTGCCAATCAGTTGCAGCATTTTCCCGCAGCAAGGCCTCTTTAATTTTTGTGGTGCGGATGTACCAAGATGGTTGCGCGTAATAAATAAGGGGAGTGTGGCAGCGCCAGCAGTGCGGATAAGAGTGTTCATATTGCTGATGTTTGAATAAGACACCTTTGCTCTTTAGCTCTTTAACTAAAGGTTTGTCTGCATCCTTGAAAAACAATCCGCCCACAAGGGTTGTTTCATCAGCGAAATGTCCGTTAGGTAAAACAGGATTCACCACAGGAAGCTCATATTTTCTGCAGCTTTGTAAATCATCGGCTCCAAAAGCTGGAGCTTGATGTACTAATCCGGTTCCATCTTCAGTAGTTACATAATCGGCAAGAATGACAAAGTGAGCATCAGGAATTTCAATGAAATCAAAGGGGCGGGAATAGCTGGTTCGTTCTAGCTCTTTGCCAGATAACTTCTGCAAAATCTCAGCGCCCTCGCCGGCCACAGATAACACCACAGATAACAAAGGCTCAGCAACAACCAATACCTCACTTGGCATTTCTTCAGTTCCTGCAGTTTTCACCGCGATGTAATCAACATCTGGATGAACTGCAATTGCGGTATTGGAAACTAAGGTCCATGGGGTTGTGGTCCAGACCAGAAGAGAAGCTTTTAAATCTTTCAGCGGCCCTGAAGTAATTGGGAAACGAACGTAGACCGAAGGATCTTTAACAGTTTCATAACCCTGAGCTAACTCATGATCAGATAAACCAGTTCCGCAGCGCGGGCAATAAGGAGCGACGCGATGATCTTGAACCAGTAATCCCTTTTTGTGAATTTGAGACAGCGACCACCAAACACTTTCGATGTACTCATTAGACATCGTCCAGTAAGCCTCATCGAAATCAACCCAAAATCCCATTCGCTCAGTCATGGTGGTGAAGGCATTCACATGTCGCTGAACTGATTCGCGGCACTTATCGTTGAAGGCCGCGATTCCATACTTCTCTATGTCGCCCTTGCCCGAAAAGCCCAACTCTTTTTCAACCGCGATTTCTACTGGCAATCCATGACAATCCCATCCAGCTTTGCGAATTACATGTTTGCCCTTCATGGTGTGAAAGCGGGGGAAAACATCTTTGAAAACTCGAGCCTCAATGTGGTGGGTACCCGGTAAACCATTTGCAGTTGGTGGACCTTCGAAAAAAGTCCAAGATTCCCCGCCCGAGCGAGCACGCACACTTTGATGAAAAACATCTTGGGTCTGCCAGAAGGAGAGAACTTCATGTTCGATGGCAGGCAAATCGATGGAAGGTGCGAGAGATTTAAATGGGGATGTGTTACTCATGTGTTCCCTTCCAAAAACCAACAAGCTAGTGCGCTTTGCACTTACTCAGATTTGGAGGGGCGATCTATGACCGCGGTACCACCCGCCTTGCGAACCGGGGAAGAACTTTCAAAAAGTTCTTTGGTTCACCACTTTTCTTGATCTTGCCGTTGGTTCTAGATGAGGCCAAAATCAGCTTTCGGCTCATTTCTTCCAACTCGCTCGCAGGTGATGGCCTGTTCTATGCGAATGTTTATGCAAGCTTTAAAACGGTTTTGCAGGGTCGAAGTCTAGCTCATCGCGAGGCGAGTGGCTTTTATCGATTGAAACCTTTAGCCTTCGCCGTTGTGGCATTGAAAAACAAATTGTCTTCAGCGGTGGCGAAGTTAAAGAAGTCACCAGCTAAACCTGTTCCAGCCAAAAAGGCACCAGCCAAAAAAGCACCTGCGAAAAAAGCACCCGCTAAGAAGCTGCCTGCCAAAAAAGCACCTGCTAAGAAGGCACCGGCAAAAAAAGCACCAGTTAAGAAGGCGCCAGCAAAAAAGGAATCAGTCAAGAAGGCACCGGTAAGGCCAACACTGGCAAAACCAACACTGGCAAAACCAACACTGGCAAAACCGCCAGTCAAGAAGGCGCCAGCAAAAAAACCTGAGGCCGAAATTATTAAAGGCGCCCACAAAACAGCTTTGACAAGTAGCACCGCTAAAGGTGGCGCAACCACAATTTCAGTTTACAAACCTGAGGTTGAGGCAAGCGATGTAGTCGTTGTTGAAGAAAAACGTTTAGTGCTTCCGCCGCCGATTCGTAAACCAAAGCCTGGAAAAAAGGCACCATCATTAAAGCCAATCAAAGCTGCGCCAGCTCCATTTGTAATTGAAGGTGAAGAGAACTGGACTGCAACTGAACTAAAGGCAATTCGCGCTGAATTAGCCAAGGACTTAATTCGTTTGAAAAAAGAGTTAGCGGAAATTGAAAGCGAAATGGATGATCTGATCGAGGCTTCAGGTGTTGGAGCTGGCGATGATCAAGCCGATGCCGGAGCAAAGACGTTCGAGCGAGAGCATGAGATTTCTTTGGTCTACAACGCTCGTGACATGGTGCTGCAGACCGAGAGAGCATTGGAAAGAATCGATACAAAAACATATGGTCGTTGTGAAGATTGCGGAAATGCAATTGGAAAAGCGCGACTACAAGTATTCCCTCGCGCGACTCTCTGCATGTTATGCAAACAGAAGGAAGAGCGCCGATAGAGTCGTCACGTGCATTGAGCGCGCGACGACTATTTATAGCAATTTCCTGTCTGGTTTTTGCTACAGATTTAGCAACTAAGAATTGGGCCGCAAGTTATTTGCAGTTTCGTGAGCCAATCAAGTTGATAGGTGATTTTTTAAAGCTAACTTATGGAACAAACCCCGGCGCAGGCTTCAGTTTTGCCACCGATGCAACGGCATTGCTTTCATCTTTAAAGCTTTGCGTTGCAGCATTCATCATTTATTACATGCGAAAAGTAACTAATAGGGGATGGGCAATTGGCTTAGCCTTGCTGCTCGGCGGGGTAATCGGAAATTTGTGGGATCGAATCACAAGACCTCCAGGGGTTTGGCGTGGCGAGGTTGTTGATTGGATTCAATTACCTAATTGGCCAATTTTTAACATCGCAGATTCTGCAATTGTTTGTGCCGGCTTACTCTTAACCTTCTTATCCATGAAAAATATTCAGCCAAAGGATGCATCTTGAGCACAGAGCGAGAACGCCGGACCATCCTGGTACCGCAAGAGTTAGATGGCGAACGAGTAGATTCAGCACTTTCTAAACTACTCGAGCTTTCCCGAAGTAATGTCGCAGATTTATTGAATGCGGGCGATGTCTTGCAGGGCAAAAAGCCTTTATCAAAATCAGATCGGGTTCGAGTTGGAGATCGATTGGTGGTAACCATGCCACTTCCATATGACCCACTTGAGTTACGTCCAACCCCAATGGAAGAACTAGAAATTGTTTACGATGATGAAGATGTCGTTGTAGTTAACAAACCAGTTGGCTGTGCCGCGCACGCAAGCCCAGGCTGGACCGGTCCAACTGTGGTCGGCGCATTGATTTCACGTGGCTATCGCATTTCAACCTCTGGCCCGCAAGAACGACAAGGAATAGTTCAAAGACTTGATGCCGGAACCTCTGGTTTGATGTTGCTGGCAAAAAATGAAAATTCATACACAGCAATGAAAAATCAATTTCGAAACCGAACCGTAAAAAAGGTTTATCACACGTTAGTACAAGGTCATATTGATCCAAGTGAAGGAACCATTGATGCTCCGATTGGTCGACACCCAAGAGAGGATTATCGTTTTGCGGTTGTCGCTGATGGAAAACCAAGCATCACCCACTACAACGTATTGGAGTACTACACCAGCGCTTCTTTATTGAGGGTGGAGTTAGAGACTGGACGCACCCACCAAATCCGAGTTCACTTCAATGCGCTGCGCCATCCTCTGGTTGGAGATTTGGCATATGGAGCCGACCCAGTGCTGGCTGCGCGCGTAGAGCTTAAGCGTCCCTGGTTGCATGCCATCGAATTGACCTTCGCGCAACCATCGACTGATGAGCGCATCACACTTCACGCACCGCTACCGGCAGATCTGCAACGCGCCTTAGAGCTATTGACTGTTAAGTGAGTGCAAGGGAGTAATCTCACCGCCCGTGAGCAAGGGTTTCGTCCATCTACATGTACACACCGAATATTCGATGTTGGATGGTGCTGCTCGGATTGAAACTTTAGCCGCAGAGGTGGCACGCACCGGCGATGGTGCGATTGCGATGACGGATCACGGCAATGTTTTTGGTGCTTTTGATTTTTATAAAACCATGAAAAAAGCTGGTGTTAAGCCGATTATCGGTATCGAGGCTTATGTTGCACCAGAGTCCCGTTTTGATAAGAAACGTGTGAAGTGGGCAGAGGGTGGAGAGGATGATGTTTCAGGTGGCGGTGCTTATACCCACATGACCTTGCTGGCAGAGGACAACATCGGACTGGCAAATCTTTTTAAATTGTCCTCACTAGCATCCTTGGAAGGTTTTTATTACAAACCAAGAATGGACCGCGAAATTTTGGCCCAGTATTCACAAGGCCTGATTGCCACAACAGGCTGTCCAGGCGGTGAGATTCAAACCCGAATTCGAATGGGTGCATATAAAGAAGCTCGGGCCGCTGCCGCTGCTTATCGCGATATTTTCGGTGCCGATAATTACTTTGTCGAGATTATGGATCACGGCATTGAAATTGAAAGACGCGTTAAAGAGGATTTACTTAAGTTGGCAAAAGAGCTTGGCCTTCCTTTACTCGCAACAAATGATCTGCACTACACCTACGCCGATGATGCAAAGCATCATGAGGCATTGCTCTGTATTCAATCGGGTTCCACTTTGGCAGATCCAAAGCGATTTAAGTTTGAAAATGGTGAGTTTTATTTGAAAGATGCCGCAACCATGCGTCGCATTTTCAGCGAAATTGAGTCTGCTTGCGACAACACCCTGCTTATCGCGGAGCGTTGCAATACCACGCTTCGTGAAAATGAGAACTTAATGCCTAAATTTCCGGTCCCATCGGGGGAAACAGAGGACAGCTGGTTAATTAAAGAAGCACATCGCGGACTTAAGAAAAGATTTAATGATGAAGTTCCTGAAGGTTATGTAGAGCGACTTGATTATGAGCTAGAGGTTATGACCAAAATGGGATTTCCCGGCTACTTCCTTGTGGTCGCCGACCTGGTTTCTCATGCAACTAAAGAGGGTATTCGTGTGGGTCCCGGGCGTGGCTCTGCTGCGGGATCTTTAGTTTCCTATTCACTAGGAATTACAGCGCTAGATCCAATAAAGCACGGCTTACTCTTTGAGCGTTTCCTAAATCCAGAGCGAATTTCAATGCCGGATATTGATTTAGATTTCGATGAGCGCCGCCGTGGCGAAATGATTCGCTACGCAACCAATAAGTATGGCGATGATCGTGTTGCTCAAATCATCACTTACGGAACCATTAAATCAAAGCAGGCAATTAAGGATTCAACTCGTGTTTTGGGCTATCCGTATGCGATTGGTGAGAAGTTAACAAAAGCTTTGCCTCCAGCAATTATGGGTAAAGACATCTCACTTTCCGGGGTTTTCGACAAAGAAAATGATCGATATGCCGAGGCGCAGGAGTTTAGAAATTTATTTGAAACCGATCCAGATGCCAAGACCATCGTTGATATGGCTCGGGGATTAGAGGGACTAAAGCGTCAATGGGGAGTTCACGCGGCAGGAGTTATCTTGAGTCGCGAGCCGCTAATAGATGTCATTCCAGTTCATCGTCGCGAAGCTGATGGTGCCATTATCACTCAATTTGATATGGGTGCCTGTGAATCAACCGGTCTTCTTAAAATGGATTTCTTGGGACTGCGAAATCTCTCCGTTCTAGATGACTGCTTAATTAACATTAAAAACAATCAGGGCAAAACCATTGTTTTGGAAGATTTGCCTTTATCAGACCAGAAAACTTTTGAACTACTTTCACGTGGTGACACCTTGGGAGTCTTTCAATTAGATAGCGCGCCAATTAGAGCGTTGCTGCGTTCGATGGTCCCAGACTCTTTCGAGGATATTTCCGCGGTTATTGCGTTATATCGCCCAGGTCCGATGGGTGTTAACGCACACAATGATTATGCGGATCGAAAAAACAAACGCAAACGAATTGAGCCCATTCATCCGGAGTTAAGTGAAGCGCTGAAAGACATTCTTGATGACACCTATGGATTAATCGTTTACCAAGAGCAAGTTATGGCAATCGCCCAAAAATTGGCGGGATTCTCATTAGGACGCGCAGATTTATTGCGCAAGGCAATGGGTAAGAAAAATAAAGAGATTCTAGATAAAGAGTACGTTCACTTTGAAGCAGGCATGAAGGCCAATGGATTTTCCAGCGTTGCGATTGAGGAGTTATGGAAAACTCTTATTCCATTCTCTGATTACGCGTTTAATCGGGCGCACAGCGCCGGCTATGGAGTGGTTTCTTTCTGGACCGCATATTTAAAGGCGAATTACCCAACTGAATACATGGCGGCTTTATTAACCAGCGTTAGAGATGACAAGGACAAGTCGGCTCTCTATTTGAATGAATGCCGCCGCATGGGAATTAAGGTTTTGCCTCCCGATGTCAACGATTCAAATGGTGAATACACTCCAACCGGTGTTGATATTCGTTTTGGATTAGCAGCGATTCGCAACGTTGGAGAAAACGTGGTCGCTTCAATATCTAGAAATAGAGATGAGAAGGGTAGATACCAGTCATTTGGTGATTTCTTGGCCAAGGTTGATGTTCAAGTTTGTAATAAGAAAACAATTGAGTCGCTCATTAAGGCAGGTGCCTTTGATTCGATGGGACATTCCCGCAAAGGCTTGATGAATATTTATCTCGAAGCTATTGACTCCGTGATGGAAACCAAGCGAGCCGAGTCAATCGGGCAATTTGATTTGTTCGGTGGGGGGGCCAGCGCAACAACTTCTGGAATCGCAGGTATAGCCCTAGATATTGATGACGCAGAGTGGGAGAAGGCGTTATTGCTCTCCTACGAACGGGAGATGTTAGGTCTTTATGTTTCAGATCATCCTTTGCTTGGTGTGGAACATGTTTTGAAATCCGCAACTGATATTTCAGTTAGTCAGATTTTTGATGATGGTGTCGGACATGAACAGGTCGTGACTATTGCTGGTTTGATAACCAGCGTCCAGCGCAAAGTAAGTCGCCAAGGACAGTCATGGGCCATAGTTACGATTGAAGACTTGGAGGGCGCGATTGATGTGCGCTTCTTCTCAAATACCTATCAACAGCATGCATTGAATCTCATTGAGGATCGGATTGTTGTAGTTCGCGGACGTGTTGATAAGAAGGAAGAAACGCCACAAGTTACCGCTTTGGATTTATCGATTCCAGATATCAATCAAGCCCCGATTGGCCCATTCATCATTCGACTAGAGGCCGAACGCTGCACCCCGCCGGTAGTTGATCGCATGAAAGAGATTTTGCGTTCACATCCAGGAACCCGCGAGGTTCATCTCAAAATAGAAGGCGGTAGTAAAAATACGGTTTTGAGACTAGATGATGGCTTAAAGGTGACCGCCTCTCCGAGTTTAAGCGCTGATTTAAAATCAATTTTGGGCCCAGATTGCTTGGTTTAGTCCCTTTAGATTAATTAGCAGACGCAAAACATCTGCCGGCTTTAGACTAGGGCGGTGGCGACACCTTCCTTAATGCGCGAGCTGGATTTAAGAGGCAAACATCTCTCAAAATCAGAGTATCAATCCCTCCTGCCACGCGCCGAAATGGATATCGCAAGTGCGCTAGAACAAATCACACCAATTTTGGATGCGGTACAAAATGGTGACGAAAATACGCTCAAGCAATTAAGTTTGAAATTTGATGGCGTTGCGCCTGAATCAATCAGAGTTCCGCAGGCGGTTATCGATTCTGCTTTGCAGGAGTTAGCTCCAGCCCTCAAGGCGGTCATTTTGGAATCAATCCGCAGAGTGCGAACTGTGCATTCCGATCAGCGTCGAGGAATTACTAACACCAAAGTTGTTGATGGCGGAGAGGTTGAAGAACGTTGGATTCCAGTCGATCGAGTTGGACTTTATGTGCCGGGCGGAAAAGCGGTTTATCCGAGTTCGGTAATCATGAACGCGGTTCCAGCTCAGATAGCGGGCGTTAAAAGCATCGCCCTGGCATCGCCGGCTCAAATAGAAAATGATGGCTGGCCAAATAAAACTATCTTGGCGACCTGTGCGCTACTTGGCATTACAGAGGTTTATGCCATGGGGGGAGCTCAAGCGATTGCAGCTTTTGCATTCGGCATAAAGAGCAGCGTTAATGAAGGTTCAACTCAAGTTTTGGAGCCAGTTGATTTAGTAACAGGACCTGGAAATATTTATGTCGCTGCGGCTAAAAGAGCTTTGCGCGGCAAGATTGGAATTGATTCAGAAGCTGGTCCTACTGAAATTGCAATCGTTGCTGATGAAACAGCACACGCCCATGAAGTTGCTGCGGATCTGATTAGTCAGGCAGAACACGACACAATCGCGGCAGCCATTTTGATTACTGATTCGCTGGAATTGATCACCGAGGTTCAAAGAGAGGTTTCGCTTCGCGCTGCTAAAACAAAACATGCAGCCCGCATAACTGAAGCGCTGAGTGGAATCCAATCTGCGATTGTTTTGACTGATGATTTGCAGCAATCTCTAGCAATAGCTAATGCATACGCCGCAGAGCATTTAGAGTTGCAAGTTGCAGATCCTCGAAAAGCGAGTCAAGAAATAAGAAACGCCGGCGCGGTTTTCCTTGGAAGATTCACTCCAGTTTCATTAGGAGATTACTTGGCAGGTTCAAATCACGTTTTACCTACCGGGGGATGCGCCTGTCACTCAAGTGGCTTATCGGTTCAAACTTTTCTACGTGGCTTGCACTTTGTAAGTTACAACGAGCGAGCTTTACGGGAGATTGCCTCAGGAGTTATCGCCTTCGCAAACTCTGAAGATCTGCCAGCGCACGGCGAAGCTGTGGCCGCCAGGTTTGAATCAACAGGTGAGCTTCCTAGTTATAAATCAGGGAATAAGTGATGAGCAGTCGTTGGCCTGAATGGCTATCAATAAATGAAAATTTGAAGGATTTATCGCCTTACGGCGCCCCACAAATACCCGATGCAATCAGATTAAATTCTAATGAGAATCCATTCTCACTTGATTCAGACTTGCAGCGAGCAATTTTGAAAGAGCTTTCTGATCAAGTTTCCCATCTCAATAGATATCCGGATCGCGATGCGGTCGAATTAAGGGAGTTGTTGGCGCAGTTCATTAACGAGCGTTCTGCCACGAGTTTTTCAGTTGAGAATATTTGGGCAGCTAATGGCAGCAATGAAATATTGCAAAGTATCGCTTTGGCATTTCAAGGCGATGCCATGGGTTTCGAGCCTTCATATTCCATGCATCCGCTGATCTCTAAATCAGTAGGAAAAAAATGGATTCCAATTCCAAGATCGAAAGACTTTTCATTCAACCTTGACACAGCCATTGCCGCAATTAAGGAACAGCGTCCTGGATTAGTTTTTCTTACGACGCCAAATAATCCCACCGGCGATTCAATATCGCTTCAAGAGATTGCTCAAGTTGCGCAAGTCGCTTTGAATGTTGGAGCCCTAGTGATTGTCGATGAGGCTTATGCCGAGTTTTCAAATAAGGCATCAGCGGTGACACTTTTAAATCATCATCCAAACTTGATTGTTTCGAGAACTATGAGCAAAGCTTTTGCCTTTGCCGGCGCCCGTCTTGGGTACATGATCGCGTCAAAAACTCTAGTAGAAGCAATGCTGCTTGTTAGATTGCCCTACCATTTAAGTGATTTAACTCAGGCTGCTGCCAGAGCCGCTCTACGAAATAGAGAAAGCCTGCAGCACGAGGTTGAGCAACTCAAAGTGAGCCGTGATTCGCTTATTTCAGAGCTCAAAGATCTGGGTTTGCAGGTAATCGATTCAGATGCGAACTTTGTACTTTTCTCTGGATTTGAAATCCCGGCCTCTAGGCTTTGGCAAGAGTTAGTGGATAAGGGTGTCTTAATCAGAGATGTCGGGATTCCCGAGCATTTGCGCGTGACAGTAGGTACGGCTGAAGAAAATCAAGGTTTCATCGCCGCGCTACGACAGATTCTGCAGCGTTAGGCTTCTAATTCGGTAGCAAGTTAAGTTCGCCATGGGGGATAATTTGCCTCATGTCGAACCCAAGATTTTCCCGCGTTGAGAGAAGTACGAAAGAATCCTCAGTTCTTGTGGATTTGAAAATTGATGGAACGGGTGTCATAGATGTAAACACAGGAGTTCCATTCTTTGATCACATGATGTCGCAACTTGGGAAGCACTCCGGATTTGATTTAACTATTAAGACAACTGGTGATGTAGATGTGGATTCGCATCACACAGTAGAGGACACCTCGCTAGCTTTTGGCCAAGCTTTGCGTGAAGCGCTGGGTGATAAATCTGGCATTAGAAGATTTGGAAACTCATTAGTGCCCCTGGATGAAGTTCTAGTGCAGGTCGCCGTTGATCTTTCGGGCAGGCCTTATTTAGTGCACCGCCAACCTGAGATTGTTGAACTAATCGGCACCTTTGATACAACTCTTGGTCGTCACATTTGGGAATCGATTGTGGCCGAAGCAAGAATTGGATTGCACATTCGAGTTTTAGAAGGACGCAATGCTCATCACGTATTAGAGGCGCAGTTCAAAGCTGTAGCGCAAGCTTTCAAAGATGCGGTCGCGCTTGATTCTCGGACCTCAGGAGTTCCCTCAACTAAGGGCGTTCTTTGATAGCAATTCTGGATTACGGCTCTGGAAATATCAGATCCGCGCAGCGCGCCTTTGAAAGAGGCAATCACGAGGTTGTAGTCACCTCTAATTTTGAGGAAGCACTTGGAGCTGACGGTTTGGTAATTCCCGGAGTTGGAGCTTTTGGCGCATGCATGAGTGGATTACTTGGTGTGCGGGGAGACGAATTAATAAGAGAGCGACTTGAAGCAGGTCGAAAAATTTTTGGCATTTGTGTTGGGATGCAAATCTTGTTCTCTCAAAGTGCAGAACTTTATGAGGGTAAGACCGTCAGTGGAGTAGGTATTTTTCCCGAGCAAGTAAAGAGGTTAGTGGCTCCGGTATTGCCGCATATTGGATGGAACTCATTAACTGATGCTGATAAAAGCGAAACTTTTTCCGAAGTGGAAAATGAACAGTTTTACTTTGTGCACTCCTACGGAGTCCTTGATGAAGTGAGTAATGCCAAGTGCGTTTACAGTAATTATGGAAGTGAATTTGTGGCTGCGATAGAAACAAAATTAATTACGGCTACCCAGTTTCATCCAGAGAAAAGCGGTCCGGCCGGATTGCGACTAATAGAAAACTGGGTTAACAGCCTATGAAGCAATTAGAACTTCTTCCCGCTGTAGATGTTCGTGAAGGCCAGGCGGTGCGTTTGGTTCAAGGAGAGTTAGCCGCCCAAACTAATTACGGCGCACCACTAGATGCGGCATTAGATTTTCAGAACGCTGGCGCCGAATGGATTCACTTGGTGGACTTAGATGCTGCATTTGGCACCGGTTCAAATCATCAACTGCTTGCTGAGGTAATCGGAAAACTTGATATCAAGGTGGAGTTGTCCGGCGGCATCCGAGACGAGGAATCTCTTGCACGAGCTCTCGCAACTGGTTGTGCCAGAGTAAATCTCGGAACCGCGGCTTTAGAAAATCCCGAATGGACCGCATCGGTGATCTCACGCTTCGGTGATCAGATAGCGGTAGGGCTTGATGTTCGCGGCCATACTTTGGCTGCTCGAGGCTGGACCAAAGAAGGCGGGAACCTTTTTGAAACATTGCAACGCTTGGATGCAGATGGTTGCGCTAGATACGTAGTCACCGATGTCAATAAGGATGGAACTCTGCAGGGTCCTAACCTGAATCTCCTGCGTGAAGTATGCGCCGCGACAAGTAGACCGGTGATTGCATCAGGTGGAGTTTCAAAGTTGGAGGATCTAAAACAATTGCGGGCCCTAACTGAAATTGGTGTTGAAGGTGCCATTGTAGGAAAGGCGTTGTACGCCGGGGCTTTCAACTTGTCAGAAGCGATCGCAGTTGCATATGGCGATGAAACAGTTTTGGAAAAGTAAATGACGCTCGCCACAAGAATCATTCCCTGTCTTGATGTATCAAACGGCCGGGTAGTCAAAGGTATAAATTTTCAGAACTTGGTAGATGCTGGAGACCCGGTAGAAATGGCCCAGATTTATGGCGCCGAGGGAGCTGATGAACTTACGTTCCTAGATATCACAGCAAGTTCTGAAGGTAGAAAAACTACTCTTGAAGTCGTACGCCGCACCGCAGAAGAGGTCTTTATTCCATTAACAGTTGGTGGGGGAATATCTTCGGTAGCAAATGTTGATGAACTTTTAAGAGCCGGCGCAGACAAAATTTCGATTAATACTGCAGCCATAAAAAATCCCTCTTTAATAAATGAGATAAGTGAAAGATTTGGAAATCAGGTAATTGTTTTATCCATAGATGCAAAGCGGGGCCGCACTAAGTCCGGTTTTGAAGTAACAACCCATGGCGGTAGAAACGTAACTGGCATTGATGCATTGGATTGGATTAAAGAATCAATAGATCGAGGTGCAGGAGAAATACTTTTAAATTCGATGGACATGGATGGAACCCGTGCTGGATACGATCTTGAGATGATTCGAAAAGTTCGGGAAATTTCTGCAATTCCGATTATCGCTAGCGGCGGAGCCGGCGACATTGAAGATTTCGGAAAAGCGATTGAATCTGGGGCTGACGCGCTCTTGGCGGCCAGTGTTTTTCACTTTGGAATCTACCGAATTGGTGACATCAAACGGGATTTGTACCGAAAAGGTTTTTCAGTGCGACAAGTTGGCATATAGGGCAGGATTAGCAAATGACCTCTAGTTCTAATCCAGAGACAAACAATGAGTTCTTGGCTCGTTTTGAGAGCCCAGATTCACTTCTGCCCGTTGTGGTGCAAAACATGGAGTCAAAAGAGGTACTCATGCTCGCCTGGGTTAATCAGGCGGCTTTAGAAAACGCAATTCGTAGTAAGAACGCAACCTTTTGGAGTCGAAGTAGAAATGAGCTTTGGGTTAAGGGTGAAACTTCGGGCAACAAGCAGGAGATTGCGGCCATAAAGTTTGATTGTGATTCAGATGCATTTCTTTATTTAGTTCATAGTCATGGACCGGCCTGCCACACCGGTGAGAGCACCTGTTTCCATAAGACGATTGAATTGCCGAGATGAGCTTGCTTTCATTAGCGGAGTTTCGCGAATTCGCCAAGAGCTTTAACGTAATTCCGGTGGCACAAAGTTTTCTAGCTGATAATGAAACTCCATTAACGCTTTACACAAAGTTAACGGAAAATCGAGAAAACACATTTCTTTTGGAATCTGCCGAACATGGTGGGGCTTGGTCTCGCTATTCCTTCATCGGAGTATCAAGTGAAGCCACCCTTACTGAGCAAAATGGTTTAGCGCATTGGCTGGGTGTAATGCCGGCTGGCGCACCGTTCGGAATAGATCCACTCGAAGCCTTTCAAATCGCAAGCAAACATTTGAAATCACCAAAAATCCCCGGCCTTCCTCCACTTACCGGGGGATTAGTTGGATACATGGGATATGACGCGGTGCGCCGATTAGAAAACCTGCCAGAAATTGCAAAAGATGAGTTAAATCTTCCAGAGCTGGCTTTCATGTTGACCACTGATCTCGCTGTTTATGATCACTTGAAGGGTTCGGTGACTCTGATTGCAAATGCAATCAATTGGGATGGTTCTGATGCACGAGTAGATCAAGCCTATGAATCAGCTTTATCGAGACTTTCAAAAATGCGGTCAGACTTGCAAAAGGAAATTCCAAGCACAGTTGCTCAAATTCCCGTGCCACAAAAGCCAGTCTTCGGCGCAAATTTCACCAGCGAGGAGTTCCAAAATCGAGTCCTGAAAATTAAGGAAGAGATTAAGTCGGGTGAAGCATTTCAAGTGGTCTTATCGCAAAGATTCACAATTGATTGTCCCGCTGATGCAATAGATGTTTATCGAATGCTGCGATTAAGCAACCCAAGTCCTTATATGTACTTGTTCCGATTTGCTAATGATTTAAATGTCGTAGGTTCTAGCCCTGAAGCGTTGGTCAAAGTTAGTGGAACTGAAGTTATGGTTCATCCGATTGCTGGAACACGCAAACGCTCCTCGGTGCCGGAGGATGACTTGCGATTGGGAGAGGAGTTGTTGGCAGATCCCAAGGAACGTGCCGAACATTTGATGTTGGTTGATTTAGGTAGAAATGATTTAGGACGAGTATGCAGTGCGGGATCGGTAAATGTCGTCGAGTTTATGCAGCTTGAGCGCTACTCCCATGTCATGCATATTGTTTCCACTGTTACTGGAGAATTAGCCCTAGAAAAATCCCCGGTAGAAGCGCTTTACGCAGTTTTCCCGGCTGGCACATTGTCTGGCGCTCCCAAGCCAAGAGCGATGGAGATAATTGAAGCTAGTGAACCATCTAGACGCGGCATCTACGGTGGAGCGATTGGATATGTTGATTTTGTGGGAAATCTTGATACCTGCATCGCAATCAGAACTGCGGTAATTAAGTCAGGAAAAGCATACGTGCAAGCCGGAGCAGGAATCGTTGCAGATTCAAATCCCACCAGCGAATATGAAGAATGTCTAAACAAGGCGGCCGTTGTTCTTGCAGCAATCACCGCTGCAAATTTATTAACTGATGGAACGAGTAAGCAATGAGCGTTCTTAAATCAATCGCGGAAGGCGTTTTGCTGGACCTAGAAAAGCGACGGGTATCTGACTCGGAGTTAGCCGAGATGATTGCCACCGCCGCTGCGCCACTAGATTCCTTAAGTTCATTACGAAGCAAATCTTTCTCCATTATTTCTGAGGTCAAGCGCTCTTCTCCCAGCAAAGGTGAATTGGCGCAAATCCCAAAACCGGAATCCCTTGCGCAAACTTATGAAAAAGCTGGTGCTGCGGTTGTCAGTGTTCTAACCGAGCAACAGAGATTTGGCGGATCCATATCTGATCTTCAAGCGGTGAAAGCAAATATAAGAATTCCAGTCCTGCGCAAAGATTTTATTGTTAATGAGTATCTGGTTAAGGAGACGCGAGCCTACGGAGCGGATCTAATGCTCTTGATAGTGGCTGCGCTAGATAAATCAGAGTTGAGGGATTTCTATCAACTGGCCGAGGCTCTCGGAATGCAAGTACTTATTGAGGTACATGACCAAGGTGAACTGGAGACCGCTCTTGATTTGAACCCAAAAATCATCGGCGTCAACTCTCGAAATCTGAAGACTTTAGAGATCGATTTAGGAAATTTTGCTCGACTGCTGCCGTTAATCCCGAGCCATATTTACAAAGTAGCTGAGTCAGGCATCTCAACGATTGACGATGTGAAAATGGCGCGATCCGCAGGGGCGGATGCAATCTTGGTAGGTGAGACTTTGGTTAAATCGGGAGATCCATTCAAGACAATTTCAGATTTTCTGAATATCGACAATCAAGATTAAGCCGTAGAATCCAAATATGGAGCGCACCGAGATTCTGGGCCACTTTGGTCAATTTGGTGGAAGGTTTGTGCCTGAAGCACTAATCGCTGCTTTGGAGGAGTTAGAAGCCGCCCACGTGGCCGCGAAATTGGATCCTGATTTTCAAAACGAGTTAGCAGAGCTTCACCGGACCTATACCGGTCGCCCCTCAATCATCACTGAAGCAAAAAGATTCGCACAGCATGCAGGCAACGCAACAATTTTGCTAAAGCGCGAAGATTTAAACCACACCGGTAGCCATAAAATAAATAATGTACTTGGTCAAGCTTTGCTTACAAAACGTATGGGCAAAAAACGAATTATCGCCGAGACCGGTGCCGGACAACATGGAGTTGCATCAGCAACCGCTGCAGCCTTGCTTGGCCTTGAGTGTGTTGTTTATATGGGTGAAGAAGATACAAAGCGACAAGCTTTAAACGTTGCGCGAATGAAACTTTTGGGAGCCTCGGTTGTTCCGGTGACTACCGGCTCTCGAACTTTGAAAGATGCAATTAATGAAGCTATGCGCGACTGGGTAACAAATGTCGAAACAACTCATTACCTATTAGGAACAGTTGCTGGCCCGCATCCATTTCCAACCATGGTTCGTGATTTTCATCGAATTATTGGCGTCGAAGCGCGAGAACAAGTTTTGAATTTGATGGGTCGACTACCTGATGCAGTGTTGGCCTGTGTCGGTGGAGGTTCCAATGCGATTGGCATTTTCCATCCATTTATTGATGATGTTGGAGTCCGTCTAATCGGACTTGAGGCAGGCGGATCAGGCGTTGAGACCGGCAAACATGCAGCAACAATCGTCGGTGGTTCTCCAGGCGTTTTGCATGGAACTCGCTCTTATGTTTTGCAGGATGAAAATGGTCAAACCATTGAATCTCACTCGATATCTGCCGGTTTGGATTACCCAGGGGTTGGCCCGGAGCATGCTTATTTGCACGAGATTGGTCGAGCGGAATATCGAGCAATCACTGATGATCAAGCGATGCATGCATTTGCTCTGTTATCCAAAACTGAAGGAATCATTCCGGCCATTGAAACGGCGCACGCACTTGCAGGTGCCCTTCAGGTTGGAAATGAACTTGGCTCTGAAGCAATCCTGCTAATTAATTTGTCTGGCCGCGGCGATAAAGATGTACAAACTGCAGCCAACTACTTTGGCATTCTACTTTAGGTTGAATCTTTACCCATGAACAAAAAACTCCAAGCGGTATTTGATCAAGCAAAGTTAGAGAATCGTGCGGCGTTAATCGGTTACATGCCGGCAGGTTTTCCGAATTTGGAATTTTCAAAAAAGATTATTGCGGCCATGGTAGACGGTGGCGTGGACATTGTCGAAGTTGGATTTCCTTACAGTGACCCAGTTATGGATGGTGCGGTAATCCAACAAGCTGCCGAGATTGCTTTGCAAAACAAAACCTCGCTCCAAGATGTTTTTGAGGTCGTAAATAGCATCAAAGTACCCGCTTTAGTTATGACTTACTGGAATCCAATTGAACGAGCAGGCGTGGCTAACTTTGTCGCTGGATTAGCTAAATCAGGTGGAGTGGGAGTTATTACTCCGGATTTAACAATTGAAGAATCCGCAGAATGGATCTCATCAACCAAACAAAATGAAATTGGCAGAGTGTATGTAGTTGCCCCAAGCTCTAGTGATGAGCGGTTACCAAAAGTGGTTGATGCCTGTTCAGGTTTTGTTTATGCCGCAAGTTTGATGGGCGTCACAGGAGCACGAACCGCGGTTTCGGGTGCGGCTCAAGAGCTGGTTGTACGGGTGCGTAAACACACGAATTTGCCGGTCGCCGTCGGTCTCGGTGTTTCAACTAGAGAGCAGGCCGCGCAAGTTGCCCAATATGCCGATGGAGTTATCGTGGGCTCAGCTTTCATTAAGTTGGTCCTAGAGGCTGCCGATGAGAAAGATGCATTGGAACGGGTTAAACTTCTCGCCTCGGAGCTCGCACAAGGTGTGAGGGGAAAGTAAAAGGAGCAGAAGTGCCAAAAGAACCGCGTCCTCGTAACGATCGTAAAGTGAAAAATGCCGGAGACACCGTTACAAGAAACATCGTTATCGGAATGGTGGCACTTGTTGTCTTGTCCGGCCTTATCTTTACCGTTATCGATAAGCGCAGCTCTTCAGAATTGTCTTTACCTGCAACCATTGAGAGCATTGATGCTTCAAACAATGGAACACCTCTGGTGGGCAAAGTTCTCGAAGAAAATGATTATGGAATTTCCTTCAATGATGAGAATCCATTTCGCATAGATATCTGGGAAGACTTTCAGTGCCCATATTGCAAGTTTTTCGAAACCGAGATGAATGAGTATCTGGAAACTTTGGTAAGGGACAACCAAGCTAAAGTTGTTTATCACATGGCATCCTTCCTGGGACAAGAATCAGTTCGGGCTGCAAATGCGGTTAACTGCGCGGTAAGTGAAGGACGATTTATCGAGTACCACCGCGCTTTGTATGAAGTGCAGGCGAGCGAAAACAGCGGAATTTTCTCAAATAAAAATCTGGTGGAGATTGGAAAGCGATTAGGCATAACGAGCCCAGAGTTTGAAAGCTGCGTTAACGATCAGAAGTTTGCCGACACTGTTTCCAATGTTGGAAAGTCGATGAAAGAAAATGGAGTTGAAGGCACTCCAACAGTTTTCATTAATGGAAAACTATGGAATCGCACCAGCGCTGATTTCAAGCTTGATGAGTTTAAGGCGGCTGTGGAAGCAGCAAGACCTTAATGTTTGCTGCCATTCCTTCCCCTGCGGAATCACAGTTTGAGGTTGGTCCACTAACTTTTCACTATTATGCGCTCTGCATAATTGTCGGAGTTCTCGCTGCGGTCCTAATTGGCAATAAACGTTATGTCGAAGTCGGCGGTCAACGTGGTGTTGTAGGTGATGTAGCGGTACTCGCAGTTCCTGCTGGTGTTATTGGCGGGCGTATCTATCACGTCATCACTTCGCCGGAAAAATACTTTGGCGCAGGTGGAGAACCAATCGCCGCTCTCTATATTTGGGAGGGTGGATTAGGCATCTGGGGTGCGATATCCCTCGGTTTCGCTGCTGCCTATTTCGCTTATAAGCGGCATCCGAAAAATCTCGATATTCCTTTTGCGAAGTTTGCCGACGCCTTGGCGCCCGGATTACTAATTGCACAGGCGATTGGCAGATGGGGAAATTGGTTCAACAAAGAGTTGTTTGGTCGTCCGCTGAATACACCTTGGGCCCTAGAGATCCCTGTCGCTTACCGCCCAATCGGATATTCAAGTTTTGAAACTTTTCATCCAGTTTTTCTGTATGAATCAATTTGGTGCCTCTTGGTTGCCATCTTCTTGTGGCGTAGTAGGCGAGTGCGATCTTTGCCTGCAGGAGGCATCTTTGCTGCCTATGTTGCTCTTTACAGTTTAGGCAGAGGTTTTATTGAAACGGTCCGCATAGATGATGCAAATCTCTTATTCGGTCTTCGACTCAACATTTTTACGAGCGTAATTCTTTTTGTGTTGGCGCTGACTTACATTTTGCGCCGCAAAAATACACAATCAGCTTCGACGCAAGGGTAGAGTTTGACCTATGGGTTTGGAAGAGATACATCTACGCAACGAATATCATCGAACACATCGAGCTGGCTGGTTACGTGCTGCGGTTTTAGGTGTAAATGATGGTTTGGTTTCCACCGCTTCGCTAATGATTGGTGTTGTCTCCGCACAGAAAAATGATTTTGTGGTGACTGTTGGTTTGGCTGGAATCGCCGCTGGTGCGATGTCAATGGCGGTGGGTGAGTATGTTTCAGTTCGCTCACAAAACGATATTGAAGAATCAGATCGAAAACTGGAAATTGAACATCTAGCAATTGATCCAGAAGGTGAGTTAGAGGAACTAACTCAAATTTACCAAGCCCGTGGCCTTACAAGACAAACAGCACAGCAAGTGGCCAAAGAGCTGCATGAACACGATGCTCTTGGTGCGCATCTTCGTGATGAATTGGGCCAGCATGAAGCTACGAAGGCTCGTCCGCTTCAGGCCGCGTTTGCCTCAGCTATGAGCTTTACCGCTGGAGGTTTGATTCCGCTGCTTGGTGCACTCGCACCTAGTTTGGGCGGAAAAGCCTTATCCATAATTGGCATGACCTTGATTGGCCTAGTGGTTGCCGGAGTAATCAGCGCGAAAACCGCAGGTTCAAGTATTGCCAGAACCACAGGACGGATTCTTTTCGGTGGAATTTTGGGCATGGCCATTACCGCGTTGGTCGGCCAGGTCGCCCATGTTTCAGGAATCTAGAAGTATTCAACTAATTTAAGTCGGACTAGCCTCTAGGCGTCGCTATTCGGCGGAGTTGTTGATAGATTTCGCGCTCTCGGGCCATTGCCGTCCCATTAATCTTCTAGAAAAAAAGTAGGGACCAAGCGTGGCAATCAACTCCGCCTTTTCGGCAATCCCAGCTGCTCAGGGTTTATACAACCCAGCAAATGAGCATGATGCTTGCGGCGTTGCGATGGTGGCCACACTTAATAAAGTCGCAACTTATGAAATTGTTGCACAGGGTTTGACTGCGCTTAGAAACCTAGAACATCGTGGAGCTTCTGGTGCTGAAGTTAACAGCGGTGATGGCGCAGGAATTCTCACTCGAATTCCAGATGAGTTTTTCCGCGCAGTTGTTGGTTTTAATTTACCTAACGCTGGCTCATACGCAGCCGGCATTGTTTTCTTGCCAAAAGATTTCACAAACAAAGCTCATCTCTCACAACTGGCAAAAGAAGAGGGCCTAGAAATTTTAGGCTGGCGCGAGCTGCCGATTAATGCAACTTCGCTTGGCGCTACTGCGTTATCGGTAATGCCACATTTCGAACAGATATTTGTGGCCAGCATCGAGGGTCTTTCTGATCTCGATCTTGATCGCAGAGCTTTCTGTTTCCGCAAGAGAGCAGAGCATGAGCTCTCGATTTATTTCCCATCACTTTCTTCGCGAACCATTGTGTATAAAGGAATGCTCACAACCGGGCAGTTAGAAGAATTTTTTCCGGATTTATCTGATGAAAGATTCAAATCACCACTAGCTCTTGTTCACTCGAGATTCTCCACAAACACTTTTCCATCATGGCCACTGGCTCATCCATACAGATTTATTGCTCACAATGGTGAAATCAATACCGTCAAAGGCAATCGAAACTGGATGGCAGCTCGCGAAGCTCTGTTGGAAAGCGACTTAATTCCTGGCGACATCAAGCGTCTATTTCCGATAGTTGATCCAGCAGGCAGTGATTCAGCCTCATTTGATGAGGTACTTGAGCTGCTTTATTTAGGTGGCAGAACTTTGCCGCACTCGATTTTGATGATGATTCCAGAAGCTTGGGAGAACCACGAAACCATGCCATCTGAGCTTCGTGATTTTTATCGATTCCATGCCTCATTGATGGAACCTTGGGATGGTCCAGCATGTGTGACATTTACCGATGGAAACCAAATTGGCGCAGTGTTGGATCGCAATGGATTGCGTCCATCAAGATTCTGGGTAACCGATGATGGATTAGTGATTCTGGCTAGCGAAGTGGGCGTGTTAGATGTTCCGCAAGAGAAAGTAATTCGCAAAGGAAGATTGCAGCCGGGTCGCATGTTTTTGGTTGATATCGCCGCCGGAAAAATTATTGAAGATGAAGAGATAAAAAGTTCGTTGGCGCAAAGCGCTCCATACGGGGAGTGGTTGCATGCTGGAATTATCAGACTTTCAGATCTGCCTGCGCGTGAGCACATCATTTATCCGCACTCATCAGTATTGCGCAGACAGCGCGCTTTTGGCTATACGGAAGAAGAGTTGCGAGTAATTATCTCGCCAATGGCGAAATCTGGAGTTGAACCAATTGGATCTATGGGTACAGATACTCCAATCGCCGCTTTGTCTGAAAAATCAAGATTGCTTTTTGATTATTTCTCTCAGCTTTTCGCACAGGTTACAAACCCTCCATTGGATGCTATTCGCGAAGAATTAGTTACCTCTCTTGGTGGATCCATTGGGCCGGAACACAATCTGCTCGATCCGGGTCCAGCATCTTGCCGTCAGATTTCACTTGCTTTCCCAGTAATTGATAATGATGAGTTAGCAAAGATCATCCACGTCAACGAAGAAAATAATCATCCTGGTCTTACCGCACATGTAGTGCGAGGTCTTTTCCCGATTGCTGATGGCGGCGAGGGACTGCGGGATCGAATTGAGGAAATTCGAGCTGAAGTATCTGAAGCTATAAAGAATGGTGCGCGCATCATCGTGCTTTCAGATCGCGATGGAGATGCGGAAAACGCGCCGATTCCATCCTTGCTTCTCACCTCAGCGGTTCACCACCATTTAATTAGAGAAAAAACCCGCACCAAGGTTGGCTTGGTAGTTGAGACCGGCGAGGTACGGGAAGTTCACCACGTCGCATTGTTGATTGGTTACGGAGCTGCTGCGGTAAATCCATATCTAGCCATGGAAACTGCTGAAGATTTAGTTTTGCAGGGTGTAATTACGGGAATCACTCCAGAAAAAGCGGTAAAGAACTTAATCAAGTCCCTGGGCAAGGGAGTTCTAAAGGTTATGTCCAAGATGGGTATTTCAACCATCGCCTCTTACACCGGAGCACAAGTATTTGAAGCGATTGGTTTATCGCAAGCCGTAATCGATGAGTACTTCACTGGTACAACATCAAGATTGGGTGGTGTAGATCTTTCGGTAATTGCAGAAGAAACAATCGCGCGACACCACATTGCCTATCCACCTGGAGGAGAGGTTCCTGGCTCCAAGAGACTTCCTATTGGTGGCGAATATCAATGGAGACGCGAAGGCGAGCCGCATCTATTTGATCCAGAGACCGTATTCACATTGCAACATTCAACTCGAGCAAAGCGATATGACGTTTTCAAGCGATACACCACCAAGATTGATAATCAAGCCAAGTCATTGATGACTTTGCGAGGACTGTTTACCTTTAAAGAAGGAATGCGCAAGCCAGTTCCAATCGAAGAGGTCGAACCAGTTTCGGAGATTGTTAAGAGATTCTCAACGGGTGCGATGTCATACGGCTCGATCTCACAAGAAGCTCATGAAACTTTGGCTGTCGCCATGAATCGTTTGGGAGCAAAATCAAACACTGGCGAAGGCGGCGAAGATCCTGCACGTTTCAAGGCAGAGCCAAATGGTGATTCAAAGCGTTCTGCAATCAAGCAGGTTGCCTCTGGGCGTTTCGGTGTCACTAGTGAATACCTAGTTAATGCTGATGACATTCAAATCAAAATGGCACAGGGAGCAAAACCTGGTGAGGGTGGACAGCTTCCAGGAAACAAGGTTTATCCATGGATTGCAAAGGTTCGTCACTCGACTCCAGGTGTGGGATTAATTTCACCACCTCCGCACCATGACATTTACTCAATTGAAGATTTAGCTCAGTTGATTCACGATCTAAAGAATGCAAATAAAGATGCGCGCATACACGTGAAATTAGTGGCTGAAGTTGGAGTTGGAACCGTAGCTGCGGGCGTAAGCAAGGCTCACGCTGATGTGGTTTTAATTTCCGGCCATGATGGCGGAACAGGTGCTTCACCACTAACTTCGCTTAAGCACGCTGGCGCACCATGGGAATTAGGTTTGGCGGAAACACAACAAACCCTTTTGTTAAATGGTTTGCGTGATCGTATTGTCGTTCAAACTGATGGGCAGATGAAGACCGGCCGTGATGTAATCATTGCAGCTCTCTTGGGCGCAGAAGAGTTCGGTTTTGCAACTGCGCCATTGGTTGTTTCCGGCTGTGTAATGATGAGAGTTTGTCATCTAGATACCTGTCCGGTTGGAGTTGCCACACAAAACCCAGAACTTCGTAAGAGATTCACTGGAAAGCCAGAGTTTGTCGAAACCTTCTTTGAGTACATTGCTGAAGAGGTCCGTGAATGGTTAGCCAAACTTGGATTTAAGACTTTGGATGAAGCAATCGGTCAAGTTGAGTTGCTAGATACTGGCGCCGCTGTTGATCATTGGAAAGCAAGCGGTCTTGATCTATCGCCAATTTTGGCTCTGCCTTCTGTGGCAAATGAAGCTGCTCGCAAGAACACAACCAAGCAGGATCATGGATTGGCTGCGGCGCTAGATAATGAATTGATTTCATTGGCAAAGCCAGCACTTGAAAAAAGGGAAGCGATAAAGCTTTCTCTTGAAATCAGAAACCGAAATCGCACAGTTGGAACAATGTTGGGATCTGAAATTACAAAACGTTATGGCGGCGCGGGGCTTCCAGATGACACTATTGACATCACTTTCCATGGCTCAGCCGGCCAATCATTAGGTGCCTTCATTCCTAAAGGCTTGACCTTGAGGCTATATGGCGACACAAATGATTATCTGGGTAAAGGGCTATCTGGCGGTCGTTTGATTGTCAGACCAGATGAACGCGCTACATTCCCATCAGAAAAAAATGTAATTGCGGGCAACGTGATTGGTTACGGAGCCACAACCGGCGAGATTTTTGTGCGCGGAAAGGTTGGTGAACGTTTCTGCGTTCGCAACTCTGGCGCCACAGCGATAGTTGAAGGTGTTGGTGATCACGCACTGGAGTACATGACCGGTGGAACAGTGGTAATTCTTGGAGAAACTGGAAGAAATCTGGCTGCTGGAATGTCTGGCGGAAGAGCGTTCGTCCTTGATCTCAATCCAAGTCTTGTTAATAAAGAGATGGTAGATGTTTTGAAAGTTCCGGCAGATCAAGCATCAAGATTGCATGGGCTGGTTTCAAAGTTCTATGCCGAAACTGGATCTGAAGTAGCTCACAAACTTTTGCAGGATTGGAATGAAGGATTGCAAAGGTTCTCTATGGTCATGCCAAGGGATTACGCACGTGTTCTTGATGTAATTGAAAAAGCAGAAAAATCTGGAAAATCTGCAGAGCAGGCAATCATGGAGGTGCTAAATGGCTGATCCAAGAGGATTTCTCAATACCGGAAGAGAGACTCCAAAACGTCGCCCAGTTGATGTGCGTATCCGTGATTGGAAAGAGGTTTATGAGGAGCAGGAGTTTGGTGCGCTTCAAAAGCAGGCTAGCCGCTGCATGGATTGCGGAATTCCTTTCTGCCACCAAGGCTGCCCGCTTGGAAACCTAATTCCTGAGTGGAATGATTTAATTTGGCGCAACGAGAAAAGCGATGCAATCGATCGTTTGCACGCGACAAATAACTTTCCCGAATTCACAGGTCGCCTTTGCCCAGCTCCATGTGAAACCTCTTGCGTCTTAGGAATTAATCAAGATCCAGTAACCATAAAGCAGATTGAGCTTCGAACCATTGAAGAAGCCTTCAACTCTGGAAATGTAAAACCGCTACAACCAGACCGCATGACCGGAAAGACTGTTGCTGTGATTGGTTCTGGACCTGCTGGATTAGCTGCTGCACAACAGCTCACTCGCGCAGGACACACCGTTGTGGTTTATGAAAGAGCGCGAAAGATTGGCGGTCTTCTTCGTTATGGAATTCCAGAGTTCAAAATGGAAAAAGCTGTACTCGATCGTCGCTTGAATCAAATGCAGCGAGAAGGAACTAGATTCCGCGCTGGAGTTAATATCGGAACAGATATTTCCGCCCGAGATTTAAGAAATCGCTATGACGCGGTAGTTCTAGCTGTTGGTGCAACTCAATGGCGTGATTTGGATATTCCAGGTAGAGCTCTTAGCGGAGTTCATCAAGCGATGGAGTATTTACCTTGGGGCAACAAGCAAGCACTAAATGAGTTAACAGAGAACCCACCAATTAATGCCCATGGCAAGCATGTAATTATTTTGGGTGGAGGAGATACCGGCGCTGACTGCTTGGGCACCGCCGTGAGACAAGGTGCTGCAAGTATCACCCAAATTGAAATTATGCCTCGACCAACAGAGGAAAGACCAAGCACTCAACCTTGGCCAACATATCCGATGGTTTATCGAGTTAGTAGCGCTCATGAAGAATCAGGGGAGAGGTTGTATTCAATCTCTACCGAGGAGTTCATAGGCGATGAATCTGGAAAGCTAAAAGCTTTGAAAATTGTTGAAACAAAGCTAGTTGATGGAAAATTTGAAAAAGTTCCTGGCACCGAACGTGAATTAAAAGCTGATTTGGTATTTCTAGCCATGGGCTTTACTGGCGTGGAGAAAAATGAGTTGGTTTCTGGATTAGGTCTTGAACTCGATCAACGCGGCAACATCGCTAGAGACGCAAATTACCAAACCAATGTTGAAGATGTCTTCGTATGTGGCGATGCCGGCAGAGGACAATCATTAATCGTTTGGGCCATCGCAGAAGGTCGAAGCGCTGCAGCCGCAGTTGATCGCCAATTGATGGGTCAAACCCAATTACCTGCTCCAATCGAACCAACTGCACGTCCATTAACCGTTTGATTCAAGTCAACTTTTGAGATTTCGGTATCAGAGAGAAATGGAATAAAATAGAAAAATGCGCCGCGCCAAAATAGTTTGCACGATGGGTCCTGCAGTCGAAAGCCCAGAGAAAGCCGCTGCGCTCATAGCCGCGGGAATGAATGTGGCTCGTCTCAATCTCTCACACGGTGGTTACGATGAACACCAAAATCGACTCGATCTAATCCGGCGAGCTGCGGCAGATGCCGGTAAGCCAGTCGCAATTCTGGTCGATCTTCAAGGTCCGAAAATTCGCTTAGGTCGCTTTGAAAATGGCCCTCATGATTTGTCACGTGGCGATGTTTTCACCATCACAACAGAGGAAATTTCTGGCACCAAAGAAAGAGTTGGAACCACCTATAAAGGACTTCCAGGGGACTGTAAGGCCGGAGATCGAATTTTGATTGATGACGGAAAAGTTACCGTCGAAGTAGTTGAAGTAAAAGGAAATGATGTAATCACCAAAGTTATTGAGCCAGGCCCGGTTTCAAATAATAAAGGAATTAACCTTCCTGGAGTTGCTGTCTCAGTTCCCGCTATGTCTGATAAAGATAAAGATGATCTTCGTTGGGGATTAAAAGCTGGCGCAGATTTCATCGCACTGTCCTTTGTGCGTTCAGCTAAAGATATTGATGATGTTCATTCGATTATGGATGAAGTTGGCGTACGACTTCCTGTGATCGCGAAAATTGAAAAGCCGCAAGCGGTAGACAATCTTGAAGAGATTGTTGCTGCTTTCGATGGAATCATGGTGGCTCGCGGCGATCTCGGAGTTGAAATGCCAATCGAAGACATTCCATTGGTACAAAAGCGTTGTGTGACTTTAGCTCGTGAAATGGCAAAGCCGGTCATCGTTGCAACTCAGATGCTAGATTCAATGATTACTAATTCACGCCCAACCCGTGCCGAAGCAACTGATTGTGCGAATGCGGTTTTAGATGGAGCTGATGCCTTAATGCTCTCCGGTGAAACTAGCGTTGGCGCATTTGCCATCGAAGCGGTTCAAACAATGGCGCGAATTATCGAAAAGACTGAACAAGAAGCCCTGCATCTAATTCCAGCGTTGCAACACAATCCAAGAACAAAAGGTGGAGCAATCACTAAAGCTGCGACTGAAGTGGGCTCAACCGTTGGCGCAAAATATCTTGCAGCGTTTACGAAATCTGGAGATTCCGCCCGACGAATGTCGCGTTTGCGCAGCTCCATTCCAATCTTGGCCTTAACTCCTGATGCCGCAACCTTTAACCAAATGTCTCTTTCATGGGGAGTGGAACCTATTTTGACCCCATTAGTCACAACTACTGATGAGATGGTTAAACAGGTGGATGCGATGGTTTTAGAGTCACAACGCGCTTCAAAGGGCGAGTTAATCCTTATTGTTGCGGGGTCACCTCCAGGAATTCCAGGCTCGACTAACGCGATGCGGGTGCATCAAGTTGGCGATGCTGTAGGTGGCGTGGCTCCGGCATATCGCTAGAATTGGCGCGAACACTTTCTCGCTCCGGCCTCGGTACTCCAACGGTAGAGAGGGCAGTCTCAAACACTGCATAGTGTCGGTTCAAATCCGACTCGAGGCACATGACAACCGAATCTTCGGCAAAGTACAGAATCTTGGTTGCCGAGGATGAAACCTTAATCCGCATGGATCTTGTTGAGATGTTGCAAGATGCTGGTTATGAAGTTGTGGCGCAGGCAAGTAATGGTCAAGAAGCGATTGATTTTGCAAATGAACATAAACCCGACCTGGCCATTCTCGATGTAAAAATGCCGGTACTCGATGGAATCTCAGCCGCAGAGAAAATTATTTCCGTCTCTCCAGTACTTATGTTGACCGCTTTTAGTCAAAAAGATTTAATCGATCGCGCTAACGATGCCGGCGCTATGGCTTATGTCGTAAAGCCATTCACTATCAATGATCTGCTTCCAGCAATTGAGATCTCAATTAGTAGGCACCGTCAAATGAAATCTCTTGAGGCTGAAGTTGCCGATCTTTATGAACGTCTGGAGACCCGAAAGGTTATCGATCGCGCCAAGGGGATTTTGATGAAAGCGCTGAATCTTTCTGAGCCGGAAGCATTCTCTTGGATTCAAAGAGCGGCTATGGATCGGAGAATAACGATGAAAGAGGTCGCTGAGGCGGTTATAAACCCCTCCACCACGCTTGATAAGTAAACTCTCGAATTCCCAAATACAGATTGAATCTCGAGCAGAAAAATCTCACATAACGAGAAAGTTATGCCTTTTCAGCGTCAATTTCCTTGTGGAAAAGGCGAGTGTGCCGTTAGCCTTCACCCCTCCCTGTCCCAGGGGGCATGATCATGAATGAAAGGCATTAAATGAAGAAGCAACGCTTAATTTCAGTTGCTGCCGTAATCGCACTTGCAGCAGGTTCTGCTGTTGCGATTGCTCCAGCATCGAATGCAGCAGCTAAAACCATTACTCTGGCGTTCCAGGGTCCGCTAACTGGTGAAGAAGCATCAGTTGGTCAAGATGAATTAGCTGGTATGCAATATGCAGTCAAACTCTTTAACGCAAAAAATAAAGGTAAGTATGTAGTCAGAATTGTCCAAGCTGACGACCAGGGCGATCCAGCACAATCTGCAAAGGTTGCGCCAGGAATTGCATCAAACAAGAAGATTATCGGTCTTGTCGGAGCAGCTTATTCAGGTGCGACAATTGCAGCACTTCCTTATTACAAGCAGCGCAACCTTGCAATGATTTCACCATCTGCAACTCGCGTGTCAATTACTGACCCAGCTGCAGGAAACATTGGATTCCCAGTGTTCCACCGCATCCCGCCAACCGACAGAGTTCAGGGACCAGCACTATTTAAATTAGCGACAAAGGGTGTTTCATCACCTAAGGTTTTCGTAGTTGATGACCAATCTGCATACGGCGTTGGACTTGTCGATTACATGAAGCCGAAAATTCCTGCTGGTCAATCAGCTGGATTTGATAGCGTTTCTGACAAGACAACTGACTGGTCTGCAACGATCTCCAAGATCAAAACTGCAGGTGCGAACGTTGTTATTTATACCGGCTACTTCCCACAGGCTGCACCATTCTTCAAGCAGCTTCGTGATAGCGGATACACCGGAATCCTTGCAGGTGGCGACGGCGTATTAAGCCCAACCTTTGTAACTCTTGCACCAGCATCAGTTCTCGAGGGTGTTCGCCTAACTGCTGGCACAGTTCCACTTGCAGAAATCGATGCAAAACTTGAAGCTGATTTCAAGGCAAAGATGGGTAAGGCCTCAGGTGTTTACGCAGCTGAAACCATCGATGCTACAAACGTCTTCCTATCTTGTATCGCAAAGGGAGTTTCAACTCGCGATGCGATGCTGAAGTGCGTTAAGTCATATAAGGGCAAGTCACTAACCGGTTCCACCATTAAGTTTGATGCTTATGGTGATGTCGCAGGTGGCGTGTTGAATGGCTTTGAGGTTAAGGGTGGCGTAATCAAGTTCACCGGACCTGTAAAGTAAAAAAGTAAGAAAATAGTTTTCGACAGGCTCTCTCCTAGAGAGCCTGTCGAAACTCAATCTCAAAATTTCAGATAGGAACTTAGACGCCTTGATAGGAAACTTTCTAGATCAATTTTGGTCGCTCACCTTTGGTGGCCTAAGCCTTGGCTTCATCTATATTCTCATTGCGCTTGGTTACACAATGGTTTACGGCGTACTGCGAATGATTAATTTTGCTAACTCCGAAATCTTCATGGTTGGCACATTTGCCACAATAATCATTATCAGAGATGTTTTTAAATTCACTCAAACCTCAGAGTACGCGACTGGATTTAGGCTCTGGTTAATTCTTGGCACCGCACTGATTTTTGCCATGGTGGTATCTGGAGTTCTTTCAATGTTTGTTGAGTTAGTTGCCTATCGCAGATTGCGACGCATGAACTCAGGAATTTTGGCGCCACTTATTTCAGCCATTGGCGTTTCTATGGTGCTTGCGGAGAGCGTTCGAATTCTCACTGACTCAAGACCGGTGGCGAGCCCTCGAGCTATGGAGAAAAAGTTTCTCGGACAGTTTTTTGATGCAGGAATCCGAATCGATAACACAATTATTGTTTTTGCAGCGCTTATTTTATTTGCAGCACTAATCACATTCGTAAACAGGACCCGCATGGGTAAAGCGATCCGCGCGGTGTCGATGAACCCTAATGCAGCTCGATTGATGGGTATAAATATCGATGGCGTTGTTTCTGCCACATTCTTGGTGGGCGGTTTAATGACAGGTGCAGCAGGCTTCTTTTATGTTTTAAAGTATGAAAACACCTCGTCCAATATCGGTTTTGAATTAGGTATTGCAGCTTTTACCGCTGCAATCTTGGGAGGAATTGGCAATATCAAGGGCGCCTTCTACGGCGGGCTTGCACTGGGTCTGCTTGAAACTTATGCCTCATTCTTCCTTGGCACTCAATGGAAAGCTGTGACTGTTTTCGTAGTTCTTGTTCTAATTCTTTATACCAGACCGAACGGGTTATTCGGTGAAGCATTAACTCAGACGAGGGCATGATGATAAATCTTCGCGATAAGGGAGCTGAAATCTGGGAGAGCCAAGGACGACTTGGTCGTATTGGCATTGCACTTGGCGGAGTGGCAATTGCCGCCGCTCTTCCATTTATGGGTGGAACAATTCTGAATACACCTATTGCGGATTATGAGTCAGTACTTGTTTATCCGATCGCAATGTATGTGCTCATGGCAATTGGATTGAATATCGTCATCGGCAAGAGTGGACTCCTTGATCTGGGCTATGTAGCATTTTTTGCAATCGGTGCTTACACCATGGGGTTACTAGGAACTAGAACGAGTTTAAATACCTGGGAGATTTTGCCAATAGGAATTGCCATGGCAATGTTTTCCGGAATTATTCTTGGTGTTCCAGCTTTGAAGCTGCGCGGAGATTATTTAGCGATCATTACCCTTGGTTTTGGTGAAATTGTCAGAATTGTGGCTTTGAATCTAGGAGCATTAGGGCGTTCAGAGGGAATTCAAGGAATTCCAACCCCGCCAGGAATTTTTGGAATCGAATACGCTTTTGATAGCCATCGCATTTACTACTGGACTTTACTGCTTCTAATTTTGTTGGCGGTATGGATGGTACGTCGACTTTCGGTTCGACGGGCCGGAAGAGCTTGGGAATCTATTCGACAGGATGAGGATGCGGCAGAATTATTGGGTGTTCCTACATTCAAGTACAAAGTCTGGGCGTTCGTTCTTGGCGCTTCTGTAGGTGGAGCGGCCGGTGTCTTCTATGCCTCTAAGACGCTTTTCATCGCTCCAGATAACTTCACTTTGCAGATTTCAATTTTGATTCTCGCCTGTGTTGTTTTCGGTGGTATGGGAAATATCTGGGGTGTCATTCTTGGAGCGGTGATTCTTGGTTATCTGCCAGATCGCATTCGCTTCTTGTCTGATGCTAGATTGCTGGTATTCGGATTAGTCTTGGTGGTTATGATGAATCTTCGTCCAGATGGTCTACTCCCACGCAAGAAACGCGAGAAAGCAATTGTGAAGAAGGACGCATCATGAGTGAACCTTTAATTCAATTAAAAAATGTAACCATGAAATTTGGTGGAGTGACAGCGCTCAGTGATGTGACTTTTGATGTTAATAAACAGGAAATTCTTGGACTGATTGGCCCGAATGGCGCTGGTAAGACCACGATTTTCAATGTTATAACTGGCGTGTACCAGATAACGTCAGGGGACATAATTTTTGATGGCAAATCTGTAGTTGGAATTAAGCGCTATAAAATCACTCGCGGCGGCATTGCTCGTACCTTCCAAAACATTAGGCTTTGGGGCGACATGACAGCTTTAGAAAATGTCATCACAGCAACAGACACTCACAAGAAGTCAGGTCTAGTTTCAGGTCTCTTTGGATTGCCTGTATCTCGCCGCGAAGAAAAGCGCGATAGGGCGAGAGCACAAGAGTTACTTGATTTCATCGGAATTGGTGAATATGCAGATCGCCTGGCGAAAAATCTGCCCTATGGTGTTCAGCGCAGACTTGAAATTGCTCGCGCGATGGGCGCAGAACCTAAATTGATTCTACTTGATGAACCAGCAGCTGGTTTTAATCCCGCAGAAAAAGTAGAACTAGCCAAAACAATTCGCAAGATTCGCGATGCTGGCTACACAGTTCTTCTCATCGAACATGACATGTCACTTGTTATGAAAGTTTCAGATCGTGTAGTTGTACTAGATTTTGGACAGAAAATTGCTGATGATTCGCCACGTAAAGTCCAGGATGACCCAAGAGTTATTGAAGCCTACTTAGGAGTGCCTGAAGATGCGTCTTGAAATTAAAGATTTACGTGTTGCCTACGGAAAGATTGAGGCGGTAAAGGGAATCTCCCTTGTTGTAAATCAAGGTGAGATTGTCTCTCTTATCGGCGCAAACGGTGCGGGTAAGACCACTCTGCTTAAGACCATTTCAGGACTATTGAATCCAACCTCTGGCTCAATAACCTATGACGGAGAAGACATTCTGAAATACAAGGCTCATCAAAGAGTTTCACTTGGAATCTCTCAAGCACCCGAAGGCCGCGGAATTTTTCCTGGCATGACAGTTTTGGAAAACCTCGAACTTGGCAAGTACCACTTAAAAATGAAGAAGAGTGAGATTGAAGAAGATCTCGCGACAGTTTACGAACTTTTCCCACGATTGAAGGAACGCTCTGGTCAAGCAGGGGGAACACTTTCGGGCGGAGAACAGCAGATGCTGGCTATCGGGCGCGCTCTTATGGCAAAACCTAAAGTATTGCTTCTCGATGAGCCATCCATGGGATTAGCTCCGCAGATGATTGCGAATATCTTTCGTATCATTTCACAGATCAACAAAATCGGCGTAACCATTCTTCTCGTAGAGCAGAACGCGCAACAAGCTCTACAACGATCTGATCGAGCATATGTTTTAGAAGTAGGCTCAATAACGAAAGAGGCTAGCGGAAAAGATCTACTAAATGATCCGCATGTTAAGTCAGCTTATTTGGGTACTGGAGCGCACGAGTTAGATTAATTAGCGTTCAGTCAAAATCAAACATGTAATTCGAGCGGTGCAGGTCTTTTCACCTTTGTCGTTGGTAATCTCAACGTTGTAAGTGCAGAGGGTTTTGCCCAGGGTTACTGCTGTTGCAACTCCGGTTACTATTCCTGATACCGCTGATTTGTGGTGACTAGCGTTTATCTCGATTCCCACAATTCTTCGGGTTGGTCCAGCATGAAGATGAGTGCCAACCGAACCTAAACTCTCTGCCAACACAACATTAGCTCCGCCATGTAGAAGTCCAAAAGGTTGAGTGTTGCCTTCTACCGGCATTGTTCCAACGAGACGTTGGGGAGTGGCTTCGATGATTTCAATGCCCATCTTCTTATCCAGGTCGCCACGGCCACGTTCATTGAGAATCTGCATAAAGTCATTCAAATTGGCGTCAGTCATGACGCCAATTGTATGCGTCAATCTGCGGGGATGAGCTCTAGGATTCGAGGATTATGAAGGCAAAGCTTTTACTTCTTGATGGTCACTCTCTGGCTTATCGTGCCTTCTATGCCCTTCCGGTAGATAACTTCGCAACCTCCACTGGACAACATACAAACGCTGTTTACGGGTTTGCTTCGATGATTATCAACTTAATTCGAGATGAAAAACCAACACATATCGCAACCGCATTTGATGTTTCTAGGAAGACTTTTAGAACTGAGAAATTTCCCGAATACAAGGCCAACAGAGCCTCAACGCCCGATGAGTTCAGATCGCAAATTTCTTATATAAATGAACTTTTGGATGCGTTCAAAATCCCTCATTTTGAGTTAGAGGGATTTGAAGCGGACGACATCATTGCGACCTTTGTAGATCGTTTTGGTTCAGAGGCGCAAATTCTCATCTGCACAGGGGATCGTGATTCATTTCAATTAGTGAATGACAATGTGACGGTTTTGTACCCCAAGAAGGGGGTTACCGAATTAGCTCGAATGACTCCAGATGCTGTGCAAGAAAAATACGGCCTTACTCCGGAGCAATATCCAGACTTTGCAGCGTTGCGTGGCGATCCAAGTGACAACCTGCCCTCCATTCCAGGGGTAGGAGAGAAGACCGCCGCCAAGTGGATCCAGGAATACGGTTCACTTAAATCTCTAATTGCTCGAGTAGATGAAGTTCCCGGCAAGGCTGGAGTAGCACTGCGTGATGCATTGGCATCAGTTATTACCAATCGCGAGTTAACGCAGTTAAGACATGATCTGCCGTTAGAAATTGCTTTCAAAGATTTAACTTGGAATGGAATAGATAAATCACATTTGATTCAATTGTTCGACAAGCTAGAGATAAAGGCGCTAAAGGAGAGAGTCAAAGTACTTTCACCTGAAGGAGAATCAGAAACGGTAGTTAAGGAAAAAACTGTAAAAGTTGTCGAATTAAGCGCTAAAGAGTTTGAGAAACAACTCGCTCAATCAACTGGATTAATCTCATTGGTTATATCTGAAGAACATGTTGCAGCTAGTTTTAAGGCAGGTGAAGTTGCGACAACCACCCTAGCGGAAGTTGCGCAGAGCATTTTTGGATTTGGGAGATTCATCGTTCATGGTGCCAAACCTTTAATTAGTAGAAAGTTTCTTTCCCAAGTAGCGGTCGATACCGAAGTTGCGGCCTATCTTTTGAATCCAGGAGCAAGAGATCTTGAAATAGCGGATGTACTTCGCAGATATTTGGGTGTTGAAATAGAGGTTAAAAACGAGGACTTGTTTAGTGCAAATTGGAACCCGGAAGCCGCTGCTTACTTGGCTGAGCTATGGCAAGCGTTGGAGGGGGAGCTAGAACGCCACAATGCGCTCAAGCTTTATCGAGACATTGAACTGCCAACGATGCTGGCGCTATCTGAGATGGAAAGTGTTGGAATCGGGATTGACGAATCAGCGCTCAAAAAATTGCATAGTTTCTTTGAATCCGAGGAGAAAGCATCAATAAACAACGCCTATAAATCTGTGGGGCATGAGTTTAATGTTGCTTCACCAAAGCAGCTGCAAACCGTTTTATTTGAGGAGCTGAATCTTCCAAAGACTAAGAGAATAAAAACTGGCTTCAGCACTGATGCTGAGTCCTTGGAGTGGCTTTTCGCCACCACCAAACATCCAATTCTAGAGTCTTTGCTGCGGGTCAGAGAAGTTAGCAAGTTGCGGACCACGGTAGAGGGACTGCTCTCCGCGATTGGAAACGACGGGCGAATCCACACAACTTTCCAACAAACGACTACCGCTACGGGTCGACTTTCCTCAACCGAGCCAAATTTACAAAACATTCCGATCAGGACAGATGAAGGAAGAAAGATTAGGGATTGTTTTGTTGCCAAAGCACCATATGTCGATCTTCTAACTGCAGATTACAGTCAGATTGAAATGCGCATCATGGCCCATCTCTCTGATGACAAGGAATTAATTCAGGCCTTTAAATCTGGAGAAGATTTGCATTCAACAGTTGCTTCGCAGGTATTTGACGTAAAAGTTTCTGAGGTTGATGCAGAAATGCGTCGCACAATAAAGGCTATGTCTTATGGCTTAGCCTATGGATTATCTTCCTATGGCTTGGCGCAGCAATTAGATATTTCTCCAACTGATGCAAGCGCCTTGATGGCTAAATACTTTGAGCGTTTTGGTGGAATCCAGGATTATTTAAAGCAGGTAGTTGTGATTGCTCGTGCTCAGGGATACACCGAGACCATCTTGGGTCGTAGGAGATATCTGCCAGATTTAAATCATGAGAATCGCCAACGTAGAGAAGTGGCAGAGCGGATGGCTTTAAATGCCCCAATTCAAGGATCCGCTGCAGACATAATTAAAGTCGCGATGCTAAATGTAGACAGAGCCATCAAATCAGAAAAAATGAAATCCAGACTGCTTTTGCAGGTCCATGATGAATTGATATTTGAAATTGCCGATGGAGAACATAAAGAGATGGAATCACTCGTCCGCAGGGAGATGGGAAATGCCTATCCGCTCAAAGCTCCACTTGATGTCAATGTTGGGTTCGGGAAAAGCTGGGATTTAGCCGCTCATTAGTCGCGCTGTCAGTCAGAGTCGCGGATGGCAGAACCCCAAATTGACCCGATAGCTCCCAAGTAAGTAGCCTTACGCTCCGCGCTTGAGAAGCTTGTAGTTCCTCAGACCTAGCAGGAGTTGCCCAATTCGGTCGGCTGGTAAATCCAGATGATTGTTTCGGAGTCAGTGCTTGAGCGTTACCTACTAGACCATTTCCCCACGGAGTATCTTGTCAACTCAAATTTCACTAAACGATATTGGATCAGCAGAAGATTTTCTCGCCGCAATTGAAGGCACAATCAAAAACTTTAACGATGGAGATTTAGTATCTGGCGTCGTTGTCCAGGTTGATCGCGATGAAGTCCTTCTTGATATTGGCTACAAAACAGAAGGTGTAATTCCATCCCGCGAACTCTCTATCCGTCACGACCTTGATCCAAGCGAATTGGTAAAAGTTGGCGACCGAGTTGAGGCTCTTGTTCTTCAGAAAGAAGATAAAGAAGGAAGATTGATTCTTTCCAAGAAGCGCGCTCAGTATGAAAAGGCTTGGGGCGAAATCGAAGGAAAGAAAGAGCGCGATGAAGTAGTCGTCGGAACTGTAATTGAAGTTGTTAAGGGTGGTCTGATTGTTGATATCGGACTTCGAGGATTCTTGCCAGCATCATTGGTTGAAATGCGTCGCGTTCGCGATCTTTCTCCATACATCGGCAAGCAGGTCGAAGCTCGAATCATCGAACTTGATAAGAACCGTAACAACGTTGTTCTTTCCCGCCGTGCTTACCTTGAGCAAACTCAATCCGAATCACGCACCACATTCCTCAATCAGCTACAAAAGGGTCAGGTTCGTACCGGAGTTGTTTCCTCAATTGTTAACTTTGGTGCGTTCGTAGATCTCGGCGGAGTAGATGGACTAGTTCACGTCTCCGAGCTATCTTGGAAGCACATCGATCACCCAGGTGAAGTTGTCGCTGTTGGCGATGAAGTTACCGTGGAGGTCTTGGAGGTTGATTTCGAGCGCGAGCGCGTTTCACTTTCACTAAAGGCAACTCAGGAAGATCCATGGCAGGCATTTGCTCGCACCCACACCATTAATCAGGTGGTACCGGGCGAAGTAACCAAGCTTGTGCCATTTGGTGCATTTATCCGCGTATTTGATGGCATTGAAGGCCTAGTTCACATCTCTGAATTAGCTGAACGCCATGTTGAAATTCCAGAGCAGGTTGTGCAGGTTGGCGACCAGCTATTTGTGAAAATTATTGATATCGATCTAGAGCGCCGTCGCATCTCTCTTTCATTGAAGCAAGCTAATGAAGGTCATGATGTCGAGGTGGAGGCTTTTGATCCAACTCAATATGGAATGCCAGCTCGTTACGACGAGAACGGAAACTTCATTTATCCAGAAGGTTTCGATCCAGAAACTCAAGAGTGGAAGCCTGGCTTTGAAGCGCAACGCGAAGAGTGGGAGCGTCAATACGCTGAAGCCCAAGCTCGCTTCATGGCACACAAAAAGCAAAAGGCTGAAGCGCAAGCCGCAGATGCAGCTGCAGCTGCTACCACCCCTGAAGCTGAGTAGTTTCAAGAAAACAAAATTCTGGGCCTCGATTGATTCGGGGCCCAGTTTTATTTTTGTAGGTAGGCTTTAAGGCGTGCTTAGAGTTGCATTGACCGGCGGAATTGGCTCCGGCAAGAGTTCAGTTGGCGAGATTCTTCAGGAGCTCGGAGCTGTCGTAATTGATTCAGATGATCTAGCTAAATCAGTTATCGAACGAGGAACTGATGGTTTTGAACAGGTAATTGCAGCCTTTGGCGATGAGATTTTGTCTTCCGGCGAGATAGATAGATCGAAGCTGGCGGCACAGGTATTTAATGATGAAGCAAAACGAAGAAAATTGGAATCAATAATCCATCCCTTGGTTAGAAAAGCAGCCGAGGAGCAATCAAGAAACCTTCCCGACGATGCAATTGTGGTTAATGAGATTCCATTGCTATTTGAAACAAATGGTGCCAGCCGTTTTGATTTCGTAATCTCAGTTAGCACCAAAGATGAGCTTCGAGTGGCTCGACTCAAACAGCGCGGAATGAAAGATTATGAAATAGCGCAACGGATAGCCGCGCAGGCAACTGACCAGCAGCGGGCCAGCATTTCTCACGCCGTTATTGAAAACAATGATTCGAAAGATGCTTTGGCCGCACGGGTGCAGAAGGTTTGGGATGAGCAGCTAATTCCAAAATTAAAAGACCAGGCGGATAAGTAATGGTAAGAGCGGTAACCGCCACACCTAGGGCCGATAAGCCTTTTGAGGTAATTAGTGATTTCAAACCAGCGGGTGATCAGCCTGAGGCCATCAGGCAGTTAACGGAACGGGTTAATCGAGGCGAAAAAGATATTGTCCTACTCGGTGCAACTGGAACTGGAAAATCTGCGACCACCGCCTGGTTAATTGAACAAGTACAACGACCAACTTTGGTCCTGGCGCCGAATAAAACCCTAGCTGCCCAATTAGCAAACGAGTTTCGTGAGCTACTACCTAATAACGCGGTTGAGTACTTCGTTTCGTACTATGACTATTACCAACCAGAGGCTTATGTTCCGCAAACCGATACCTTTATCGAAAAAGATTCATCGGTTAACTCCGAGGTCGAACGTTTGCGTTATTCCGCTACTTATTCGCTTTTAACTCGCCGTGATGTTGTCGTAGTAGCTACGGTGTCTTGCATTTATGGACTCGGAACACCGCAGGAATACATAGATCGCATGATTCATATTTCGGTCGGGGATAGCATTGATCGAAATGTGCTTTTGCGTCGGTTCGTAGATATTCAATATAAGAGAAATGACATGGCTTTCGAGCGCGGAACTTTCCGGGTTCGGGGAGATACCGTTGAAATTATTCCGGTATACGAGGAGCTGGCTATCCGGATAGAGATGTTTGGAGATGAGATCGAAAGATTGACCACTCTTCATCCCTTAACTGGAGAGATAGTAAGTGATGTAAAAGAGGTATTCATCTTTCCAGCTACCCACTACTCAGCTGGCCCTGAGACCATGAAGCGAGCTATAACTGACATTGAAAGTGAGTTAGCGGTTCGGCTCCAAGAATTAGAGCGACAAAACAAACTTTTAGAGGCCCAACGCCTTCGCATGAGAACCACCTTTGATATTGAAATGATGCTACAGCTCGGCTTTTGCTCTGGTATCGAAAATTACTCAAGGCACATCGATGGTCGTGCTCAAGGATCTCCACCCAACTGCTTATTAGATTATTTTCCGGAGGATTTTCTCTGTGTGATTGATGAATCACACATCACTGTTCCACAGATTGGCGCCATGTTTGAAGGAGATGCTTCGCGCAAGCGGACTTTAGTAGAACACGGTTTTAGATTGCCAAGCGCACTAGATAACCGACCACTTACCTTCAAAGAGTTCTTGGAACGAACTCCACAAAAGGTTTATCTCTCAGCTACTCCAGGCCCTTACGAAATGGAAAAGAGCGGCGGAGAGTTTGTAGAACAGGTTATCAGGCCGACCGGATTGGTTGATCCGAAAATTGTGCTTAAGCCAATTAAGAATCAGATCGATGATTTGATGAATGAAATTCGAATTCGGGCCGAGAAAAATGAACGAGTCTTGGTCACGACACTTACAAAGAAGATGGCAGAGGATCTAACAGATTTCTTTACCGATGCCGGAATAAGAGTTAGATATCTGCACTCCGAGGTAGATACGCTGCGCCGAGTCGAATTGCTTAGAGAGCTAAGACTGGGTGAATATGATGTTTTGATTGGTATCAATCTGCTCCGTGAAGGTCTCGATTTGCCAGAGGTTTCTTTAGTGGCAATTTTGGATGCAGACAAAGAGGGTTTCTTGCGCTCGACCCGTTCATTGATTCAGACCATTGGACGCGCAGCACGAAATGTTTCCGGTGAAGTTCATATGTACGCCGACAATATGACCGATTCAATGACTCGAGCAATTGATGAAACCAATAGACGACGAGCAAAACAAATTGCTTATAACCAGGCGAATGGAATTGACCCACAACCTTTGCGGAAGAAGATCGCAGATATCACCGATCTGATTGCTGAGGAAAGTGATGACACCGACACATTACTTGCTGGCAAGAAGCGCCGTGCCACTACGGAAACCCCTGTTGGAGTGCATGCAAAATCACTTGTCGCTTTGCCTCGCGCTGAGCTACTGGGACTAATAGAGTCGCTGTCTGAACAGATGAGAAATGCTGCCGCAGAACTTCAATTTGAATTGGCGGCCAGATTAAGAGATGAGATCAAAGAGTTGAAGCGCGAGTTACGAGCTATGGAAGAGGCGGGTATCTGATGAGTGCAGATCGCTTAATTGTCCGTGGTGCCCGCGAACACAATTTGAAGAATGTTTCCCTAGATTTGCCGCGAAACGCGATGATTGTGTTTACCGGGTTATCTGGATCAGGTAAATCATCTTTAGCTTTTGACACCATCTTTGCCGAGGGACAACGCAGATATGTAGAGTCATTATCCGCTTACGCCCGACAATTCTTGGGTCAGATGGATAAGCCAGATGTTGATTTCATTGAAGGTTTATCTCCTGCTGTATCAATTGATCAAAAGTCTACTAACCGAAATCCGAGATCCACGGTCGGAACCATCACCGAGGTTTATGACTATCTACGCTTACTTTTTGCCCGCGCTGGAAAGCCACATTGCCCTGAGTGCGGGAAAGCAATTGCAAAACAAACACCACAAAATATCGTAGATCAAATTTTAGAACTTCCTGCCGAAACCAAATTCCAAGTCTTAGCTCCAATGATTAGAGCTCGAAAAGGTGAGTTTGTTGATCTGTTCAAAGATCTAATATCTCAGGGCTACTCCAGAGCTAGAGTCGATGGAGTGACAGTTGCTTTAGCTGAGGCTCCAAAGTTAAAGAAGCAGGAAAAGCACACAATTGAAGTAGTGGTGGATCGTCTAACAGCTAAACCAGATGGAAAGCAGCGGCTAACAGATTCAATTGAGACCGCATTAAAACTGGCAAATGGTTTGGTGACACTTGAATTTGTTGATGCCAAAGGAGCTGAAAAAGAGCGCACCTACAGCGAACTACTTGCTTGTCATGATTGCGGTTTGTCGTTCCAGGAAATGGAGCCACGTTCTTTCTCTTTCAATTCGCCATTTGGTGCTTGCGCGGAATGTACTGGTATCGGTTCAAAGCTTGAGGTTGATGAAGAACTGGTAATTCCCGATGATTCTTTATCTATTGCTGATGGAGCAATTGCGCCATGGTCTGGTGGGCAATCAGCGGATTACTTTTTAAATCTTTTAGAGGCTTTGGCCGCAGATGTTAAGTTCTCCATTAATACGCCTTGGATCAAACTCTCTCAGAAGGCAAAAGATGCAATTTTGAACGGTTATGAGTACGAGGTGCATGTTAAGTACAAAAACCGTTATGGAAGAGTGCGAAATTACTCGACGGGCTTCGAAGGCGTTAAACCATTTATCGAGCGCAGACATGCTGAGACCGATAGTGATTACAGCCGGGAAAAGTACGAAGCTTTTATGCGTGAGACGCCTTGTCCAGCGTGCAAAGGAAGTCGTCTCAAGCCAGAGGTTTTGGCGGTAACTCTTGGCGGCAGAAACATTGCAGAGATTTGTGAATTATCAATTGAGGATTGTGCCAAATTCCTTAAAGAGTTGAAGTTGGCATCACGTGAGGCGAAAATCGCGGAACGAGTTATGAAAGAGGTTCATGCCCGACTCGGCTTTCTTTTAGATGTCGGCTTGGAATACTTAACCTTAGCGAGACCTGCGGCGACACTTTCTGGTGGTGAAGCTCAACGCATCAGACTTGCGACTCAAATCGGCTCAGGATTAGTTGGAGTTCTATACGTTCTTGATGAGCCAAGTATTGGTCTTCACCAGCGAGATAACAAACGCTTAATCGAAACTCTTACCCATCTTCGGGATTTAGGAAATACTTTAATTGTTGTCGAGCATGACGAAGAGACGATTCGTACCGCTGATTGGATTGTAGATATTGGACCGGGTGCTGGAGAGCATGGGGGAGAGATCGTCGTTTCCGGTGATTACCAAACATTGTTGGATTCCAAAAAATCAATCACGGGAGCATATATTTCAGGTCGCTCCAAAATTGAAATTCCAGCGCAGCGACGTGCAATAAATCCAAAGCGCAGCCTTGTTATCAAAGATGCTAAAGAAAACAATTTGAAGAACTTGGATGTCACC
>JACCDU010402562.1_pt1 | contig 59073 bp, 42 predicted proteins | sample 7446081 | NCBI WGS metagenome assembly JACCDU01 (sample SAMN15323447, study PRJNA562643) | freshwater metagenome | isolation source: river surface water | place: USA:Blue River Watershed | collected 2017-08-17 | reverse complement strand
TCTCGTTTTAAGTACAAAGAAAAATTATTGTTTAACTTAATTCTATTTGTATGAAAAAGCAACTTGCCGTTCGCTTGTCTTCAGGTCTGGAAATCAATTTCCACACCACCGAGGTTACCGTAACCTCTACCTTTATTGATGTTCCTCCTATTTTCTTGGAACACAAATTTCCCATTCTGCTCCACTTCACCCACGGAGCTTTGGTGTCCACCTTGCATCTGTCGCAGCTGCGCGATGCGCTCCTCCTGCACCTGGACGAAAATCTCCAATTTCAAAGCGCCACTTACGCCTACCACCAGCCTCAAGGCGACTTTGACGTGCAGTCGCAATGTCCGTATGTGTTGGTCATTCCATTGCCCATTCCGTTCGACTTGCAGCACATCCAATCCATTCAAACCATCACCCAAACTGAAACAAAATGAGCACAGAACCTGAGAAAGAATTGGGCTTTCCTGTCCGCAGTAGCCATATCGAAATGGGCTATGGAAAATTCCCCTATGTCATCATCCGATTGCACTATGCCATCTACATGCAAATCCCCATTCACTTTGTAAAGGAGCAACAAGAAGGCATGACAGGGATATTGATTCAAACGCCTTCTGATGATCCTAAAGAACAACAATCGTTGTTGCTCCATTCGATATGGAAATTCAAGCAGCAGATTGATGCACAGAAGAAAAATTTCCATCGATTGTGTGTTGTATTGGATGCCAACCAAGCCTATTACTTTGAACCGGAAGGATTGAAGTTCAGTCACTCCATTCCAGCGGGAGGAACGTTGATTGCGAATCAGAATGAATTTGTTGCGATGGGTCACCAGCACCATGTCGAATCAAAAAATACAGAGCGCCATGGATAAGTATGTGTTCTTTGGTCGCAAGGAAGATGCAGAGCCCATTCAACAATATTTGGAGGAATTGATGCAGTTCACTCCCGAGCAATTGGTGGAGGTTTATAATACAACGGTAGAAACCGGTTTTGTCGGATCGCGCCAGCAAGCCAGAAGGGTCATTGCCCTTCACAATGCCATGAAACGAGTGATGGGGTACAGCCCCATCACCATCCTTGACAATGCGGTGATTGTTTTGGGGGAGAAAATCAATGTGAATCCAACCGAAAAGGAATGAAAAAAGTGAAAAATAAACTCACCTACATCAAAGAGGGCATTTTCAATTGGAACAATCAGTTGCTGTTCATCAGTGACCAATTTGTCGGACTCAATCCCCTCATCAGTCCACCCATACCCTTCTATGAGTTGGACTCCGAAAAGACAGAGAGCAAGCAGTTTGCATTTCAGTTGGGCACAGAAACCTTTGTGGTACAATATGGCAATGTCTATCGTGAAAAACCCCTGCTGAGAGGAAAACGCATCCATATTTTCAAAAACGAGCAGCTATTTTACACTTATGGCAATGCCATTGAGCGACACCCAAAATTTGGAAGATACACCATCACTTATGGCGATTGTTTTTACAAGTACCACTATGCCCATGAAAGAGCGTATGTTTTGATGACCGGATTTGATGCCCTCGAGCTATGTATCCCACCCGACTTAAGAGAAAGGACGACCATCGATAAAAGGGCTTATTATTTCCTCAGTTTTGAAAAGTTTGCCGTTCCTAAAATTCACAAGCGCAGCAACGCATTGTGTAAAACGCGACACCGATATGATTTCTTTACGGCGGAAGAGCTCGAGGAATATCGAACAGTCAAATGGAGTGCGTATTTACGAATCGGAAAAGGGCAAAATTTGAGCATCCAATACAGTGCGATCAAGGGCTTTTGTCGATGGGCATATGGTCGGCTCGACGAATTACCCTATCGCACTGCGCAGCGTATCAGAGACTCAATCAACGACGGTCGCCGCCGCTTTGGAGTTCAGGCGTTCAGTCCCAATGACATCATGGAGCAATTGCACATCAAAGGAGGAGGCATTGATTACAGCTATTGTGAGCGATGAGAAAATTCAAATACCCCCTGCACTACCCATCCTTGATTCCCAATTTGAAGGAAGTCATTGACTTGGTGACACTAAAGGAAATGGGGACTGCGGATCACCGCATCCCCATCCTTTTGGTCACCCAATTTGGTATTTATCACAATCAGGTCTCTGACAAAATCTGGATAGACAAAGTCCTGGCCGGAAAAGGAGAAGTTGCGCGGCTGTATCGGGGGTATTTGAGTAATCGGCAGGCTGGGGAGTTGCGGGTGTTGGAATTGACAAAGATGACAAATTTCAGCTCCTATGTAATTCCATTATAATTATAAACTAAGTTTACAACATAAGTAAACTATGTCATTATTAATGGAAATGCAACCATACGATATCATTGGAGACATACATGGGCACGCTGATGCCTTGGAGCAGCTGCTTCAAAAAATGGGATACCGCAGAATTAGCGGAGTTTACCAACATCCTGAGAAAAGAAAAGTTTTATTTGTTGGCGATTTCATCGATCGCGGTCCCAAAATCCGGGAGAGCTTGCACATTGTCAAAGACATGGTAGATGCCGGTCATGCGATGGCGGTGATGGGCAATCATGAATACAATGCGGTTTGTTTTCATACTCCCCATACCGAAACCAATGTTGGTTTCTTTCGAAAGCACACGGTAAAAGAGATTGACCAACACCTGGAAACCCTGCGACAGTTCAAGCATTACCCTGAAGAATGGGAAATGTTTTTGGAGTGGTTTAGGCAACTTCCCATGTTTTTAGATTTGCCGGAATGCCGCGTTGTGCATGCCTATTGGAAGACTGAACATATAGAATGGCTCAAGCAAAATTATAAAGGACTGACCTCAGCATTTTTAACCCAATCCACCAACAAGGAATCTGATGCATATTGCGCCGTTGAAGACACCCTCAAAGGCGCTGAACATACATTGCCAGATGGAAATTTCTTTTTGGATAAAGACGGCAACAAACGCACCGAGTGCCGAGTGAAATGGTGGGCCAAGCAGCGATTCCATTACGGCGATGTTTATATGGAATGTCCTTCAGAGTTGCATCACGAGCCTATTCCGACACATGTTGTCATAGACGATTACCAGGAAGAAGTACCTGTGTTCTTTGGTCATTATTGGTTGAAGGGGAATCCTGTGGAAGAGCACCCGAAGGCAATTTGCCTTGATTATAGCGTTGCAAAAGGAGGGAAGTTGGTTGCTGCTAGGGTGGATGGAACTAACTTTATACTAATTTAGAAAATAAGAAATATGCCAAAAATATTTGATAATATAAAAGAGCATCTAACACAGGGGCTGAATGAAACACTTGAGGTTTCAAATCGTGCTGACTTTTGCGTTGGATATTTTAATCTTCGCGGTTGGAAGGAAGTTTCTGAAAACATTGATAAATTATCTGGAGGAAAAGTTTTTGAAGGCCAAGAAGAAGTGCATCGAACCTGTCGTTTGCTTGTGGGCATGCAAACAATGCCGCAGGATACATTACATGAATATTTTTATAGTAACGATGACAAAATTATCGATCAATCTGAGGTAGTTAAAATCAAAAAAAGGGTAGCTCAAGATTTTAGGGATCAACTTACGATTGGCAATCCAAGCGAGTTAGACGAAAAAGAATTACGCAAACTAAGCCAACAAATTAAAGATAAAAAAGTAGTTGTAAAGCTACATCTTCGACATAAACTTCATGCTAAGTTGTATTTGGCTTACAGCGAATCAAAAGTAATTCCTGTGGTTGGCTTTTTAGGAAGTAGCAATTTAACTTTTGGTGGACTTAAAAAACAAGGTGAACTCAATATTGATGTTTTAGACCAAGATGCTTCAAATAAATTAGCAGAATGGTTTGACGACCGATGGAACGATCGCTGGTGCATAGATATTTCCCAGGAACTAATTGATATAATTGACAATTCATGGGCGGCAGACAAACTTAATTTGCCGTTTCATATTTATTTGAAAATTGCTTACCACTTATCAAGGGAAGCAAGGGCTGGAATAAGTGAATTTAGGCTTCCAAAAGTGTTTCAAAAAGAGTTACTAGACTTTCAACAAAAAGCTGTTTTAGTAGCGGCCCATCATTTGAATAAACGAGACGGTGTTTTGATCGGTGATGTTGTCGGTTTAGGCAAAACGATTACCGCAACGGCATTAGCGAAAATGTTTGAGGATGATTTCTTTTTAGAAACACTAATAATTTGCCCTCCTAACTTAACAGAGATGTGGGAACACTACGCGCACAAGTATCAGTTAAGGGCAAAAATAATTTCTCAAGGCAGTGTTCAAAATATTTTACCTTCCTTGAGAAGATATCGTTTAGTGATAATTGATGAAAGCCATAATTTGCGAAATGACCAAGGTAGCCGCTATCGTGCTATTAAATCTTATTTAGAAGAAAATGAAAGTAAGGTGATTTTATTATCTGCTACCCCATATAACAAAACTTATTTAGACCTCTCCAATCAACTTCGATTGTTTATTTCTGACGATAAAGATTTAGGTATAAGTCCCGAGTTTTATATCAACAGCATTGGCGGCCAAGTACAATTTTCAGCGCAGCACACTGATACGTTTATTCGTAGTATAAAAGCCTTTGAAAAAAGTCAATTTCCTGACGATTGGCGCGAATTGATGCGATTGTATTTAGTACGCAGAACTAGAAGCTTTATTAAAGCTAACTATGCTGAAACTGACCCGTCAAATGGCAGAAAATATTTGACATTTGCTGACGGAACAAGGTCATATTTCCCTGACCGTATTCCTAAACGTGTTGTATACAAATTCAGCAAAAAAAGTAAAACGGATATATATGCCAAACTGTACTCTGATGACGTAGTTGAAATTATAAATGATTTGAATTTACCACGTTATGGATTACAACAATATATAAATAAAAAAACGCCCATTAAACCAAGCAAAGAAGAAGAACAAATTATGGCAAACTTAAGCCGAGCTGGCAGAAGGTTAATGGGTTTTTGCAGGACTAATTTGTTCAAAAGATTGGAAAGCAGTGGTTATTCGTTTTTACTTTCATTGAGTCGGCATGTATTGAGAAATTATTTGTTTGTTTATGCAATGCAAAACAAATTGCCACTACCTATCGGGAAAAACATTTCACAAAACCTTGATGATTTCTTAGAGGATGATGATATTGATTTTAGCGGTAACGAATTGGGTTTAATTCTCAATCAAAAATTATATCTCAAAAAGGCCAAAGAACTTTATAATGTATTTTCAACAGGGAAATTTAAAGATAAATTTGATTGGATAAGGAGCGACTTTTTTACTCCAGTATTATTGAAACACTTAATTGCAGACGGCAATGAAATAATAAGGATTTTAGATATTGGTAAAGACTGGAAAGGAAATAGTGATAGTCAATTAAACGCATTACACGAATTACTCACCCAAACACACGCAAAAGAAAAGGTTTTAATTTTTACACAATTTGCAGATACAGCAATTTATTTAAAAGATGAGCTTATCAAACGTGGTTTAAAAAAAATAGACAGTGTTACAGGGGATGATGAGAACCCAACTGCAAAAGCCCATAGATTTAGTCCAAACAGCAACAATAAAGTAGGTGTAATTACACCTGCCCAAGAATTACGTATTTTGATTGCAACTGACGTATTAAGTGAAGGACAAAATCTTCAAGATGCACATATTATTCTCAATTATGATTTGCCATGGGCAATTATTCGTTTAATACAGCGCGCTGGCAGGGTGGATCGCATTGGTCAAAAAGCGGAACAAATACTTTGTTATTCGTTTTTACCAGAAGATGGGATTGAACAAATTATCAATTTACGTGGAAGATTATCAAATAGAATCAAGCAAAACGCAGAAGTTGTAGGTAGCGATGAGACATTTTTTGATGGCGACCCTGTAAACATTGCAGATCTTTACAATGAAAAATCGGGAATTTTAGACGGTGAAGATGAGGATAGCGAAGTTGATTTGGCTTCATATGCATATCAAATTTGGAAGAATGCAACCGACGCTAATAAAGAACTACTGAAGCTAATACCTGATTTAACAAATGTAATTTATGCAACTAAACAAATCGAAGATGCAAAAGAAAAACAAGGAGTTATTGTTTATACCAAAACAAATGAAGATAACGATGTATTGGCTTGGGTTGACGACAATGGTAAAATAATTACGCAATCGCAGCTTACCATTTTAAAAGCAGCACAGTGTACTGCCGAAACGCAACCAAAATACAAATTGGAAAATCACCATGAATTAGTCAAAGCAGGTATTGATTTTATTCGTCAAGAAGAGAAAAATGTAAGCGGATCTTTGGGTAAAAAAACAGGTGTAAAGTATAGAACATACATGAGACTTGATCGTTTTTGCAAAGATAATGAAGGGGGGTTATTTGTGACTGAAGAGCTAAAAAAAGCAATTGATGATATTTACAAGTATCCTTTACGTGAATATGCAAGAGAAACACTGAACCGCCAATTAAAAGCGGGTGTTGATGATTTCGCCTTAGCTACACTTATAGTTTCTCTTCGGGAAGAAGATAAATTAGTAATTATTAATGAGGAAGAAATTCTTACAAAAGAACCCCAAATTATATGTTCATTGGGCTTAAGTAACAGTTAGAATTATGGCATTAGATAAAAAAAACTTTTCAACCTACATTATGCAGTTCAACTTTCGTGAGCTGTTTAATGATATGGGATGGAACAACGATAATACAACTCAACCCATTGTAGTTGATCATGAAACCTACACATTACAAGCAGTTGCCGAAAAAAGCGGTTTCAAAATCTTATTATGCAATCCTCTTTCAAATGGCTTTATAGCCGATTACAACACCCGTAAAAAGATTGAAACTAAAGTTACCAAGCTATTTCAGGAGCATTTAATCATATATTTCGACTCAAAGAAAAATGAGCAGATTTGGCAACTGGTGGTAAGGCAATCGGGCAAACCCACCAAAGTAACCGAAACCCGATGGCACATCAACCAAGACCCTGAACTGCTTTACCAGCGGGCGGCAGGCATTTTCTTTGAATTAGACGAAGAAGAGCACATTACCATTATTGATGTAACTAAACGCATCGCTGACAACTTTCACCAAAACAACGAGAAAGTAACAAAGCAGTTTTACGACAAGTTCAAAAAAGAACACGGAGCATTTTTACAATTCATCAAAGGCATATCTGATAAAACCAATCAGGAATGGTATGCTTCTTTGATGCTTAACCGTTTGATGTTTTGTTACTTCATACAGAAGAAAGGTTTTTTAGACAACAATAAGAACTACTTGCGTGATAAACTGCTTGCCTGCAAAGACAAAAAGGGCAAGGTGAAATTCTTTTCATTCTATCGCGACTTCCTGTTGATAATGTTTCATAAAGGGTTAAACGAACCAACACAAAGCCCCGACACGAAAATTGAAATTGGTAAAATCCCTTACCTGAACGGTGGTTTGTTTGACGAACACGAATTGGAGAAAACCAACGATAGCATTGACATTGACGACAAAGCTTTTGAACGCTTGTTTGATTTCTTCGACCAATACGAATGGCATTTAGATACCCGACACTCTGCAAGCGGAAAAGACATTAACCCTGATGTTATTGGTTACATTTTTGAAAAGTATATCAACGACAGGGCAAATATGGGTGCTTACTACACCAAAGAAGATATTACCGACTATATAAGTAAAAATTGCATCCTGCCTTATTTGTTTGACGAAACCAAACGCCATTACCCGAAAGCATTTAATACAGATGCCGAATTGTGGCAAATGGTAAAGCAAAGTGGCGACCAATACATTTACGATGCAGTGAAAAAAGGTGTGGAAGTACCATTGCCAAAAGAAATTGAACAAGGCATAAAGGATGTAAGCAAACGCACCGAATGGAATAAACCGGCCACCATAAATTACGCTTTGCCAACAGAAATTTGGCGTGAAGTGGTTGACCGCAGAAACCGATACACCGATGTAAAAAGCAAAATTGACAAAGGCGACATTAAGCAAATCAATTACTTTATTACCTACAACCTGAACATTCGCCAGTTTGCACAAGATGTAGTAGAAAACACCAACGACCCCGATCTGCTGAAACACTTTTACAAAGCACTCAACAGCGTTACCGTTATTGACCCCACTTGTGGCTCTGGTGCGTTTTTGTTTGCGGCAATGAACATTTTAGAACCTTTGTATGAAAGCTGCCTGCAACGGATGGAAAACTTTGTTGCCGAAGCACCCAAAGGCAAATACAAGTTTTTTGAAGAAACCTTGGCACAGTTAAAAAGCCCCGAACATCCTAACCTGCAATACTTCATATACAAAAGCATCATCTTGCGGAACTTGTATGGTGTGGACATAATGAAAGAAGCGGTTGAAATTGCCAAACTTCGTTTGTTCCTTAAACTCGTAGCAACAGTAGAAGCCGATTACCGCAAACCCAATTTAGGATTGGAGCCATTGCCCGATATTGATTTTAATATTCGAGCAGGAAATACACTGGTCGGTTTTGCAACAGGTAAGGAATTAGAAAAGCATCTGATAGAAGATACTTTAGGCTCTATTGTAAAATCAGAAATTGAGGAAAAGTGTGAGATTGTTGCCAACGCTTTTAAACGCTACAAAGAAATTCAGTTGACCTATGGCGATGATTTTAAAGAGTTTAAAAAAGCAAAAGCTGAACTCAACAAACGCCTGAAAGAATTAAACCACGAACTAAATCAATTACTTCATAAACAGGCAAACGGTTTAAAGTATGACCTCTGGCTCAAAACACATCAGCCATTTCACTGGTTTGCGGAATACTATGAAATAATACAAGGTGATGGTGGTTTTGATATAATCATTGGCAACCCACCTTATGTTGAATATTCCGAAAAGAAATTCGATTACAAATTAAAAGGTTATGAAACTGAGAAATGTAGTAATCTGTATGGCTATGTGATAGAAAGGTGTTATAAGGTAATGAATGAAAAGGCTTTAATTGGTATGATTATACCAATAAGTGCTTTCTCAAATTCAAGTATGCTAACTCTGCAAAAATTCATCAAGAAATTTCCCATTACATATATTTCAAATTTCCATCAACGACCTGCTGCATTATTCGAAGGTGTATTACAACGCCTTTCAATATTCATTAGTAGAAAAAAATCAGATACAAAGGAAATTCATTCATCGATAGTTTACAGATGGAATGTTAACACTCGAGAGAACCTGTTTCCTAATGTCTCTTATGTTCAATGTGACCAAACGAAGCAAGATAATTCTTTAAAAATTGGTTTTGATAAAGAGAAAAGTATCTTAAAGAAGTATTATGCTCATAAACCTATTTCAGTTTTAGTTAGCAAATCGGCTGTTAGTGGTAATGCTATTCATTACAGAACAGCTGGCGGTGGATATTGGGTTACTATATTAAATACACCTTTTGCCACTACATCACTAAGCAATAAAAGCACGAGTTTTTTAAGCGAATATAATTCTAAGGTGATTTCAGCAATTTTAAATTCCAATCTGTTTTGGTGGTATTATACCATAAACTTTGACCAATTTAATTTCAAAGATTATATGATTTTCGGCTTTAGATTTAATTATCCAAAGGACAAAGATTTAATCAAAAAACTCATCAAATTATCAGATAAACTTGAGAAGGAGCTATTAGAAAATTCAACCACATACACTATCAATAGCAAAACAAGAGGTAGTAATGAAACGATAACTTACAACAAATATTTATCGAAATCGACAATGGACGAAATAGACAGAGCACTATCCGACCATTATGGTTTTAGTGAGGACGAAATGGATTTTATTATCAATTATGACATCAAATACAGAATGAGTAAAGAAACAGAAGAAGCATAAGAAATGATAAAAGAAACTCTTGGCAATACCGACCTTTTAAAGCTACCCAAAACAGCTTTTTTATGCAGCCGTCAAGTTCCTGCTTCGGTGGTATTGAAATGCTATGACTGGGCAATAGAGCAAAGAGAAAAAGGCAATTGTGTTATCAGTGGTTTTCACAGCCAAATAGAAAAGGATGTGTTGCATTACCTGCTCAAAGGCAAACAGCCCATCATTTTGGCATTGGCAAGAGGACTTAAATCAACATTAGAACCTGAATTTGAAAAACCATTGGAACAAGGCAGACTGTTAATCATCACACCGTTTGACAAATCGGTAAAACGTGTAAGCAGTCAAAACGCACAGACACGCAACCAACTAATGACCACCCTTGCAGACCAAATCACCATTGGTTATGCAAGTCCAGGCGGGCGGTTAGAAAGTGCATTACAGCATTGTAAAAAGCCAAAATTCAAGTTGAATTACTTAATTTAATGGATATACAATCATTCAATATGAAGATAATAAAGCAAATACCAATAAATGATTTTTAGTTTCATGCTTGGTACAAGTTTCATGTAGTACTGGGTATCTCGTTTTGCATTAGTAAAATTCAGATTATGGCGAGAACATTTGAAATAGGAGGCAAATAAATAATAAAAGAAACGGAAATGAGTCTATACAATTATATCATAACAAAACGAAACGATTCAGCTGAACTAAAGCAAAAAATGGAAGAGACGGTTCATCAACTGATAAACCGAACCACCGATCCAGATCATCCAGGAATGCTATTGGGCCTTATTCAATCCGGTAAAACAAGAGCATTTGTCGGCGTTATTGCAAAGGGACTCGACCTTCATTATGATGTATGTGTTGTCATTACAAAGAGCAGCACAGCACTCGTAAAGCAGACTGTTAATCGAATCAAGGACGAATTCAGAGATCCTGTGGCTGCCGGTTATCTGCACGTATACGATATCATGAACCTGCCACCACTTACAAACTTTATTCTGAATAAAAAGATAATTTTTGTTGCAAAGAAGGAAGATGATAATTTACTGAGATTACACAATTGTTTTTTCAGTGAGTATCCAGTCCTTGGTAAAAAGAAAGTCCTAATTATTGACGATGAAGCAGATTTCGCTTCAGTAACTTATCACGCAGAAAGGAGTCAACCCGATGGCATTAAATTTGGTGTGTTGGCTACTCAGATATCAAATTTCAGAACAGCCCTGGGAAGCGGAAGTGATTTTCTTCAGGTAACAGCAACGCCTTATTCACTATACCTTCAACCGGAACAAATTCAAGTAAATTCTCAGGGGTATGAGCCTTTGAGACCTTCATTTACAGTTGTACTAGACGCACACCCAATGTATGTTGGAGGCAAGGTATACTTTGAAGATAGTCAGGATCCAGCGCATTACGCCTCACATTTTTTTCAAGCAGTATCCTCCAATGAATTTGCAAATCTTCAGGTAACAAGAGGAGCTCGAAAGCCCGATGACAGATTACGAAAGAATGTCTTAACCACCGATCAGCTAGAAGGAATTAGGAAAGCCTTTATTAATTTTTTAGTGGGTGGCTCTATTCGTTCTTTGCAAACCAATGCCAGTGCCACTGGAGAATTTGTATGGGGCAATATGTATATGTGTGCATATTTAATTCACGTTCATACCGCTCAAAATTCTCATGCATGGCAAACGAAGGTTATTAATACCTTAATTGAGAAATTAGATGAGTTGAGAATTAACCATCCACACGATTTTAATGAATTGGTGCAAATTTCTTTTTTAGAGTTTAAGAGCTCAATTGAAAAAGCTGGCTTAGATGTTCCTAGTATGGATGCCGTAATAGAACGCGTGAGTTCGGCTCTTTCCAATGGCGAGATTAGTGTCAAAGAAGTCAACTCTCAAAATTCTGTATTGAACCTGTTGAATGAAGAAGGTCAATTAAGGTTAGATAATCCATTTAATGTCTTCATTGGAGGACAGGTTTTGGACCGTGGAATAACAATTGACCATCTTATTGCTTTTTACTATGGTCGCAGTCCTGGACAATTTCAAATGGATACTGTTTTGCAGCACTCAAGAATGTATGGTGCGAGGGACTTGTCAGATCAAGCTGTAACTCGTTTCTACACGAGCAACCGAATTTACAATTCTATGCGCGATATGCATTATTTCGACGATGCATTAAGGACGGCTTGTTTAAGTGGAGAGAGAGTACGATTTATTCAAAAAGCTGCTGATGGTTCAATAAGGCCTTGTTCACCCAATAAAGTGGCAATCTCAAGTCTAATGACTCTTAAAAGTCATTCAAGACACTTACCAATAGGTTTTCAAACTGTATCACCGACGAAACTCAAGAAAGTTACAGATTTCATCGATGATTGGATTGATAACCGAGCGAATAATCAGGCGGAAAATGGCTGGCTTGAGGATATTAATGAAGTAATAGCTGTTCTGACAAAAATAGATTCATCATTTGAGTATTCAGCGCACCACAACAACGAGGAGATGAAATGGGATTTAGAGGGCGCTATAAATGCATTGAAATATGCATCTCAAGGATCAAATGATGTTTGGGTATTTAGTCGAACGAACAGAAATGCGGGGCGAATGAAAAATTTCAACACATCTTGGGGTGACGCACCTGATGATGGCCGTAATGACCTAAAACCAGCGAAAGCACTTGCTATAGATACTCCTCTTTTGATGTTATTGAAACAAAATGGCTCAGCTACTAAAGGTTGGAGAGATGCCCCATTTTATTGGCCCGTTATTTTAACGCCTAAGAATATGCAGACGAGCGTTTATTCTGCTGAGTAAATTTTAATAATGAAGCAAACAGCTACTGACCATTTAATAATTTCAATTTGAATGAAATCAGAAAAAAACGATTCTGGTGTTCTACAAAAAAGTACTATTGTTTTTCGATTGTAACGATATTTCTGTAAAAGAGAATTGGAACCGCAAAGATTTATATTGTATTTCCGACACAATTGCGAATCCCAATGTCAACTTAATTCCAGAAATTTAATTTCGATGTAATATCTAAAGACAAATCATGACCGAGTATTACACAATCGCTGCTACAACTCATGGAAATGCTACATTTAAAATTACTACTGATTCCATTTGCTTCATCTAAATCCAATATCATACAAGGAATATAAATCCTTCATTCTAGATCACCCGTTAGATTTAAGATGGTTTTTTTGGAGTGTTCAAAGAGATCGTGGAATGGCATACTATGAGATTGTTCAGCATTCAGAACGGGTTGGTGTTGTTGGAGTTTTGAATGCAGATGGTACCGGATGTGAAATTCTTATAGATGCTTCAAGCAGAAGAAAAGGGATAGGCCGACAGTTGATTTCCGAACTCCAAAGGAAATTTGGTCATCCGAAGTTTAAAGTGAGTAAGTACAATCAAGAATCTTTGGAATTTTTCAGGTCGCTTGGCTTGAAGGAGGAAAAACTTGGACAATTTGTTCAATTCTTTTAATGGTAAGCAGAAGCAAAGTTTGCGAAATGAATTAAATTTAAACTGTATATGCGTTGTATAATTTTATTCTAGAATGAAATACAAAATTCAAAACAGTTTTTTTGATTTGCTGAAGCATCTCTACAAAGAGCAAAGTCTAAAATCTTTTACCATTCAACCCGTTCACAAAGGTGAAGAGTTTTATTTTGATCCAGAAACGCTGGAGGTCGATATTCAGATTCTGGAAAATGAGATTTCTAATTTCATTCATGTCAATGGCCTTGATCCCGCTGGAACCTTTTACCCCGATTTTTCAAACGCAGAATTAACGCTCAAAGCGGAATTCTTTGCTGATCTAAAAGATCTTTATTGCTACGGTGATAATTGGGACTCATCTGAGTTATATGAGACTGTAAAAGATCTTTTGATTGAAAAAATTGGATCAAATTTTAATGATGGCAATATCATAATTGATCTAGATATTGAAATTGAAAATAAAAAATTGTCAAAACTAGAGTCCTTTCAAATTGAATACAGAGATGACAAAGGCAACGCATTAGCAGATCTTTCTGATAGCATCGAACTCAAGAATGCAATTTTGGAATTTGTCAAGGAATGGGTGATACAAAATTGCGAAGAAGCAGAAGACCCAAAATATATCATTGGCTTTTCTTTAAGTGAAAACGTCGTAAGCACCTTCGCTGTCTATTACACAGCCACCCTTGCAGTAGAGGTTGTAGAAAAATATTAAATGAACTAAAACAACCCAACAAATTCATTTTTTAAACAGAGGAAGCTTTGCATAGCTCCGCCGAGTGAATGCTTAGAAAAATAAATATGAATCACCACACTAATTTTTATAACCATGGAATCTGATTACTACATACAAATTTGCGCTAGGAACAGCCGCGGACATCGCCAGGAAAAAGAATTTGTCAATTGGCTTACAAATATTATTGAGGCACTTATTCAAAAAGGAACATTCAATCTAACTATTTTTAAATGCGCGCATAAAAATGAATGGCGAGATATAATTGCGCATGATAATTCCACCGAGTTGGGATCAATATTTGACCGATTAGAAGATGAACTTGGAGACTGCATAACCGAAATAGGAGAATGCATAGCTTCTGTAGATTATGAACACCATGGGATGGGTCACTCTGGAAGTAACAGCGTGTATGAACTCTGCGGGGTATTCTGGCTAGAAGGAAGTGATTTCTGCGAAGGCCCCACAGAAAACAAATACGAACTCCTGGAATATCTCGACGTTGACAATCCTGACCATGAAGTTTTCTGGTCGGAATATGCCGACTAGTCTTTAACTCAACTGCTAAATTTAACCATTAACAAAAAATTCTCCCAATATGAATTGTACAATGAGGCAAGAGACCTACGATGCATTAAAAGCAGCAACCCTTGCTGGCGACATGACATCATTTAGTTTCCAATATGTGCACAAAGGTGTTGATTTTTCCATGGAATCTAAGAATGACAATCTAGGTTATGATGAATGGGAAGATATGTTGCATGAAATCTATTTCAATAATGAGCTTCCGGAATATACTGGCTTTTATCCTAAAATCGAAAATGACGTGCTCGTTTTTAACATTAAATGTAGCGTTGATTTGAATTATGAAGGACTGTCTGAGGATTTTTGGAGAAATGACAAACTCACAATGTTGATTCAAAATGAATTGTCGCTCAATATGGAAGTAGAAATAGGTAAGGAAGATATCATGCTAAATCTTAAAATGAATGCATCAGATAAAGACAATTATACTTTAGAATCGTTTTGCTTAATCTGTTATCATCCGCAAACTCAGCAGGAATTTGATTTGACCGAAAATAAAATTGTACAAGATAAAATCAAAGAAATCATCTACGAATGGGCGAGTTTTGAATGCAAAATAGGTTCACGCCATAATTGCAGTTTCTTAATTGAAATAAACGATTCAATTATTGATGACTTTTACGAGAATTATTCTGGGAAAGTTGAATTAGAAATAGTTTAATCTAACCGAATAAAAAAATCACGAGAGTTAAATGTTATCAATAGCACAAAGTAGAAATGACCTATAGACTGCTAAAGTCAGATGATGACATAAAAATCTCAGCCCCCCTGTTAAAGCATAAAATTTCAAACTAGCAGAAAAGATGTGGTCACCTAACACCTATTCCCTAACCGACAATACTTTTGTGGATGCCTATGGATTATTCTGTTTTGCATCTAGCGAAACCATGATATTTGTAGTTCCCGATTTTTTTCATCACGGAAAATTAGGAAAATACAGAGGGAGGGCAGTCAAATTAAGCCTTCAAAGCAGCATGCATTATGGAAATATTGTCAGAATCGAAGAAATTCCTCGAGCAAAAAAATACCGGACCAAATCAATAAGTTATTCCTATTTTATGAATATTTCTTCCAAGTTCTACTCTATTCAAACGTTTACCACACAAAAGAAGATAGAGGGCGCTAAGTTATTTGAAATTTTAAGGGGGTACAATCCGGTTTATTTTCAAAAAAGTAAAGATTGGAAGCGTGATTTTGGAGTTACTACTAAACTAGGAGATTATTTTATTTTAGATGTTAGTGTTTCGAAAGGAACCTTGGCAAAATTTAATGGAAAGAAATGCTTGATTGTAGCAACATACAATGCTGGATTCAAAAATGGATTTTTAGGTATTCCAATTATAGATTAAAGTAGTGTCATCATCTTTGAATTGGTAATAAAAAACAAGTCTATTCCTAAAAACATGAGCAGGCATTCAGAAGATTCCCTTCCAAGAAATTTAAAATTATGAAATCTAAAAAAATAAAATTTGAAAAAATCGATAAGTTCAAAGAACTTATTGAATTGACTGGATTGGTATCATACACTGTTGAATCTGATGAAGGACGAGAAATGCTAATTGACCTCGTTTGCAGTTGTGAAGATCATACCAAAAATGAACTTTACGATTTCATTTATACTTTCCACGCAGAGGAATTTCAGTTCTGGCCTGGCACAGCATATCTGAAAGTTCAAAATAATTGTATCGAAATAAGCTGGAAAGAAAGTAGAAATTTAATTTATGAGGATATTAGCAATGATTTTTATCTCATGTGCCTTCAACTATTTTCTCTTCCTACAGACACTTCAATAGAACACTTGTTAGATTTTAAATTTGAAGCAAGTGGCACGATCAATAAAACGATTGATTTAGAAAAGTTGGTTTTAGTAATCCAATTCGAAAAAAAAGAGATTATTGAATATGGCTTTTCGAACAATGAGTTGAAGCGAATAAAAAATGGAGTACTATTTTCACACCGAAACGAATTATCTCTACGTTTCCAAAACGCGTTGAAAAAAATATTGAAGAAATATCGAGTTTCGAACAGCACATTTTCATTGACCGGTGATGAATGTTTCTTGAACTCCTTTGACACGCATGAAAATAAAGAAAGAAAAATAGTATTGATATGATGGACCAACAAGAAGCACATCCGATTGCACTCCAAATTTTGAGGTCTACTATCTATTGGAATTCTGCAGAAGCGACATTGCCATTTTGTAATGAAGATGCATTTGAGATTTTAAGGAATATTACAAATTGGAGTTCAAATGATGTTATTCGTCAGGAGCTTTTGAATTACATCGAAACAATCGGTCATGGCACCTTTGATTATCTTACAACCGATGCGAATAAAATAGAGGAATACAATACCGATCAAAATAAAGTTCAGTATTTTTCGACATACGATGAATTCATGGCCTTTAAAGAGGAAATGATGGAGGAGTTTGAATTCCCCGATGAACAAGAAGCATTATTCGATTTGGAATTTGGAAATGGGCCAGCAGATGCTGCTTCCATTCAAATAGATCAGACTATAATCTCCGTTGTCTTTGCTTCTTTTATTAAGAACGGAGAGTTATCTCAGGAATTGATTCAAATTGGAATGGCGGCAATTCAAAGGGAATTACTTGAGATTAGTCTTCTGAAGTTTCAAGAAGAGGTGCGGAAAATTCGAAGAGGTGAATTGATGCAGTTAGCAAAAGACTTAACAGCATACAAAAAGAATAACTCCGATCAAGAAGCAAGAAAATGACCAAAAAAGCTGAAATATAAAATAAATCGATATGATAGAATTTACTCTAGCCGAAGATTCGTTGCCATTTAATTACTTAGAAGAATCGGATATCTCCATGGATAGATTGGCTATCCGATGCATTAATGAAAAATTCCCTCATCTAACTTTTGAAGAATGTGAGAATATTCTCGAAGAGCACATTGATATTATTTCAGATAAACTATATGAATTAAAAGACTCACATGCAATCAATAATTACTGCGTGGGAGAAGAAGAGATAGATGAAAGTTCTGGAACTTGGGGATACTATCATTTCGAAATTGACGACATTGAAAAAGCTAAGGATGAATTAGAACGCGAGGTTATAAATTTATTGGAAGAGGTTGTCGCAGAAATTGAGTTGTAATTTTGTTTATACCTATTGTTTTATTCCAGTAAGAATAGCATTAATTGATTTATTGTAGTAGCAAATATGGCATCATTAAGAGAACAATGAATATTCAAGAATTACGCAGTTATAGACCTTTAAGATTAAATGGTGACACGAATACCAGAAAACTACGGCGGCCTTATTTTGATGTAGGTGAGCACCTTCCAGAAGCACAAAGTGGTTTTCAGGAAATTGCGAGAATCTCATTGAAATCATCTACAGGCGATGTAATTAGTATTCAAGCCAAAATCAATAAAAAAAGTATTCGGATAATTGTGATAGATGAATATGATACCAAGTTCCTTGACTACAAATCATTATACAAAACAATTCCTACCCAAGGAGAACTATTTGATGTAATTCGAGATATGAATAACCAACCGAATTCTCAATATTATTGGGTAGCGATTGTAGAGATGCTTGAATTCAAAAGTTTGAAGGAAATCGCTAATTATATGTTTATAGACTCTGTAGTTTATCCAAACCTCAATGATTTATTAATGGAATTTTTTATGCGATATGGATATCGTTAGAGCTTCTATTAGGTGAAACCGTCACAAACTAAAACGCCTATTTTCTGTTTTTATCCGATTGCTTCTGGTTCCAATAAAAGAGCAAATCAAACTAACCAATACAATTTTATCTCTAAAATGTCGAATCGAAGACTATCGAAGTAAGAAACAAAGCACTCAGCACATTCTTTTTAAGAGAATAAATAATATTACTCCTGATTCTATCCAATGGCTTAAGAAAATACGTTTAAACTCTTTTTTCATTCTGATTCAAACTTGAAAGGCCAAGTCACATTCTACTAATCTCCGACTTCCATTGTTGAAAATCGGAGTGAGGAATCATCCTTTGAAAATGCAAATTCTCTTGAAGGCGCGGTGAGCTCCTGAGTGTTTCTCTTTTGTTGATTGTTTCACCTGTAAGGAAAACAAACAACTTGTTCATCGCTTTTAAATCTTTGATATCGAATTGAAAAATGTAAGTTGCCCTAGATTCATATATACTTTCCCAAATTACATAATTTGAAAATCTTCCTTTAAATGGAAATAGAAATGACTCACAAATCTTTTCGGTTTGATTTGAATGTATCACACGTTCATGTAAGGGAAAAATTTTATCATCATGAGAGCATCTTGAACAAAGAAATTGAAAACACTTATCCTTGAAATAATAAGGAAATCGAGATGCGAAAAATCTGACATTTTGCCCTCTAAATTTAAATAACTCAAAGGACTTTACATTATCGTTTCGATATGTCAAAATTGCCACTTCAAAATAACCAATGTGATAATTCAAAACTTGCTCATTCACCAACCGTCCCTGACCATTTTCAATTAAAATTAGTATCTGGGGAGTTTCAGAAAAAATGTATTTATCTTTAATATTGTTGAGATATTTCCTTGATGAAATGGAATTTAAACTCAATTTATATCCCCTAATATCAGCGGTAATAACACCATCTCCAAATTTTATTTTGTTCCAATCAACAGAATACTGGCCATCCGGAATTTTGGTATTTGAGACCAATAACCTCCATGATTCCTTAGGCGAAATCCTAACGGGAGCTTCTACGATTACATTAACCTTTGCCGTTGTTTGTTCTATTGGCCTATTATTCACTTTCCTTTTCTCAGCCTTTTTTGTTATTGGAAATTGTCCTAAGTGAATATTACGAAGAATTTCTGATGCGAGGTTCAACTTACTATCTAGATTCTTTTTGTTACTTTTTAATTCAAAATTCAAACGATCCAAGTTCAATTTTATTTTCTCAGATGTATTGTGGTAAGTCTCAATTATCTTCCAATCAATTGAGAACTGTCTTGGATTTTTTACATAAAAATTCAATTCCTCACTGCTCTCTTTTTTAGATTGTTCTACCTTATTCTTTAGCAAATGTAAATTCAATCCATTGGGTTTAAAATCAATCACAGCTTGTATAATCAGAATTTCATCCTCCAATTCCAGGCATTTCAAATAAAGCTCTTGCAATTCATCAGCTAGATGCTTTTTCTTCTTTAGCTGATGAATAGTCACACGCTTGTTTTTTTCTTCTTTCATACAAAATGAAAGTTATACTAAAAATCAAATCAAATTTATAAAGTTACATTACAATAATTTTAATTATCTTTAAAAACAACAAAAACCAAAATGCAAACCCAAAAATACTCCGTCAACCAACACCTCATTGAAACTCTGCTTGTTTGGGTGAAAAGTGGTGAAATAGCCATTCCCGAAATTCAACGCCCCTTTGTTTGGGATGGGGCCAAAGTACGGGATCTCATGGATAGTCTATACCAGGGCTATCCAGTGGGATATGTCATCACTTGGAGGAATCCCAATGTGCGTCTGAAAGATGGCTCAACGGCGGAGGGAAAAAAGGTGCTCATCGATGGACAACAACGCATCACAGCTTTAACTGCTGCTATCCTGGGTGATTATGTCGTGAATAAAGAGTACAAACGGATTCGTATCAAAATCGCTTTCAATCCCATCGAGGAGAAATTTGACGTGCAGACACCGGTTATCCTAAAAGACAAAACCTGGATTCCGGATATTTCCGAAGTACTCAATGGCAGTGTCAATTCATTTGGATTTATCAATGCTTATTTACAAGCCAACCCGGAAGTAGATCAAAATAAGGTGGTGGACTCCATCAACAATTTGTTCAATTTGACCAAAAAGCAAATTGGTTTGATTGATCTGGCGGGTGACCTGGATATTGAGACCGTAACTGAGATTTTTATTCGCATCAATTCCAAAGGTGTGGTATTGAGTCAAGCGGATTTTGCCATGAGTAAGATTGCGGCCAATGACACCTATGGCGGTCAAGAATTGCGCAAGGCCATTGACTACTTCAGTCACTTGGCCGTTGCACCTGAATTTTATCAATTCATCAAGGACAACGATACCGAATTTTCCAATACAGACTATTTCCAAAAGATGGCTTGGTTGCGTTCAGAAAATGAAGACCTCTATGATCCATCCTATACCGATGTTTTACGCGTGGCCTTTACTTCACAGTTCAACCGGGGTAAACTCTCCGATTTGGTGAGCTTGCTCTCTGGTCGAAATTTTGAAACCAGAACCTTCGAAGAGCATATCGCCAAAGAGAGCTTTGATAAATTGTCGGCAGGCATACATCAATTCATCAATGAGACCAATTTCAAGCGTTTCATCATGATCATCAAATCCGCTGGGTTTATATCGCCCAAGCTGATCCGTTCGCAAAACGCATTGAACATGGCTTACATTCTTTATTTGAAGTTGCGTGAATTGGGAGAGAATCCAGCCAACATTGAGCAATATGTACGACGTTGGTTTGTGCTTTCATTGTTGACCGGACGTTATTCCGGATCCGCGGAGTCTACTTTTGATTATGACATCAAACAAATAGACAACAAACCTTTTGCACAGTTTTTAAGTGAAGTGGAAAGCGCGGATTTATCAGATGCCTTCTGGAACGCTTCGCTCGTGCAAAGTTTAGATTCATCAGTTACTAGCAGTCCCTACTTCTTGGTATATCTCGCAAGTCAGGTAAAGGCCAATGACAAAGGATTTCTTTCAAAGGAAATTACCGTGAATGATTTGATTACCTATCGCGGCGATATACACCACATCTTCCCCAAAGACTTCCTCAAAAAAAACGGAATGGAACGAGGCAAGTACAATCAAATTGCCAACTATGTTTACATGCAACAAGAGGTGAATATTTCTGTCGGCAACAAAGCACCGCAAGATTATTTTTCAGAAATATTGGAACAGTGCAAAGGAGGCGACTTGAAATACGGAGGAATTGCATCCTTGGATGAACTCAACACCAATCTAGCATCCAACTGTGTCCCCTCCTCTATCTTCACCATGACCGTAGATCACTATGACGAATTTTTAAAACTACGTCGACAATTGATGGCGGAGAAAATGAGAGATTATTATTGGGGGTTGTAAACATCAAGTAACATGAAAACGTATTATCGACTTTATCTCGGAGCCAAAAGTGTTTATGCCAATGAGTGTTTGAATGGCAATTTCATTGGTGTTGATTTTGGATTACATCAGGACCTTACAGGAAAATTTTTAAACTCATGGAGGGATTTTAATAAGGTGTACATCCCCATTTATCAAGGGTTATTTCCAGACAAGAAAAAAGTGACCGTTGGATTGTATTGCGCAACCATCTGGGTTTGTATGAAGGGATTGAAGAATGGAGATTTGGTGTTCTGTCCCGACGGGAATGGAAATTATCGGGTTGCTGAGATAACAGGCGACTACTATTACGTAGACAATCAAATTCTTCCCCATCGCAGGCCGGTTAAATGGCTTACCAATGTTATTGATAAGAGTCAATTGAGCGAAAGCTTGAGAAACTCAATGGGATCAGCATTCACCTATTGTGACATCACCAAGTACGCAGAAGAATTAGAATGCCTGATTGGCGATACAGGAGGAGTAGAAGTTTCAGTAAACGACAACACGGTAGAAGATCCTGTTGTCTTTGCTTTAGAAAAACATTTAGAGGACTTTTTGGTTAAGAATTGGAATTCCACAGCATTGGGCCGAGAGTACACGATATATGAAGAAGAAGGAGAAATGGTAGGTCGACAATACCTCAGCGATACTGGCCCTATTGATATCTTGGCTATTAGTAAAGACAAATCAACTTTATTAGTTGTAGAACTAAAGAAAGGACGAGTAAGTGATAACGTTGTCGGACAAATTCAACGCTACATGGGCTTCGTAAAAGAAGAGCTGGCAGAGTCCAATCAGATCGTAAAAGGAGTAATCATCGGATTAGAGGATGATCTGCGCATACGCAGGGCACTTTCTGTCACTACCAATATTGAATACTACCGATATGAAGTAAGCTTTAAGTTGCATAAGCAGTGATTTATCTGCCAGCTTCAAAAACATACTTCCTGTGATAATCGACGTTAGCTTCCTTCAATAGGTTGGAAGAATTCCGAGGTAGAAAAATGGTCTTGTTGGCGAAGGCATGAAAGTACTCATTGATGCGACTCCCATTTAACTTCGGAGAGAGCAAAATTTCACGTTCTTCAGAAATGCTAATGGCACCTCTGTCTAGCGCCCAATGATGAATCTTGCACAAGGCAATGCCGTTGGTTATATGATCTTCTCCGTAATGTTGAATGGGTTTGACATGGCAGGCATCAATACCAATGAGCGCATCACCCAGACGAATTGATTGATTACAAATGGCGCACTGACGCTCATAACTGTCGAGTACTTCCTCCACGAACAATCTTCCCCGACGTTGCTTATTTACTTCTTGCGCAATTGTTTCGTTCAATAAACCATCTAATCCCAAGTCGCGCAACAAATCTTCGTGATAAGCCTCTGGCCAGAATTCATTTAGTAGCTGCCAAACAAGTGCTTTGGCTTGTTGAATGTTTTGTAAATAAAAGTAGAAGTTGTCTTCAAATTTGGCAACAGCTTCCAACGCTTCAGCGCGTGTCACAGCATCAGGGTTCTTCAGCATACTGCGGTCAATGGAACACTTCCACAAAGTTGGACTGCTTCCCAAATAAACAAACGGATACTCGGGCTTCAAGGATTTTGTGTTCTTCAATCCGTATTTACCCAATAGTAGTTTTAGGTGCTCTTCAATTTCTTTAAACTTGAACTCATTGCTTTTGCCGTGTATCACATCGGCAATGGTCAACAACAATAACAATGGCTTATGCAATGAAACCACTGCACCGGATTTGTTGACTTTTATTTTGGCTAGTTCTTCTGAGTAGTTGAGCATGGGTAAAGTTAAAAATAAATACTTATCTCTCCTTCCCTTTTCCGTTCCTCCGACAACAACGTACATCGCACGGACATTTGAACATTTCTATGAACGCCATCACCTCCTTGATCTCAAAAGTAAATGTAATTCCGCCAAACAAGATTTTATTTCAAAGGGGCTGTAGCTTGCAACGAATCAGGGCTTTTTGCAGTGCGCAAGAAGTAAATCAGACTAATACAATAAAATTCGACAGCGTTTCATTTCGGCCGATGTTACCTGATGTAGTGATGCAGAATATCGTGCTGATCTTTTCGTGATCCACCTAACCAGAATAGAATCTTGTTTGGGTGTATCAAAGAGGGGAGGCTAGGATGGATGTGATTCAATACAACAGTATCAGGTAACGTTTTGCGGCTTGGCGTAGTGGCGGATTTTTAGCACAAAAGTTCAATCGAAGAACTGCACTTGAGCCTACCACAAATTGTCATATGAAGGACTGAACCCGCCATTACGCCAAACCGCTGTTGACAGCTGGTGTTCTGTCGTCCGTCCTTGTAAACCATTGATAGTGTTCGGTTTGAGTGTCATTGTCTGTTTGCCTTTTTTTGTCTGTCTGTGTCGGGTTGTGCGTTGCGTTTTATATTTTTTTGAAGGGTTGGGAAATTTTTTAATAACAATTTTGTCTTGCGTTGGCTTTGCAAGCTCTTTGACAAAGCTTGAGTTGAGCGATGGCTCGTGGGGCTTTGGCAATGTGATTGCTAATAGCGTAGGATTACATTTTAAATCCTTTCTTCTGTAATTTTGTTAAGTACTTTGTTACTTTTTGTTGGTTGTCATAATCATTTTCTTGTTTTCCGTTCACAATATCGTGCAGCAAATCTGTTTCTTCTTGTGTTAATACTTCTTTGTCCAATGACTGATTAAAACTTATCATTTTTCTCATTAGTCCTAGGATGAGTTCGTCTCTTTGTTCGTCTTCAAGTTTTGGCTTTTTCAAAGCAACCCACTTGCCAGCAAGTTCTTCTGCCTTTTGTAATAGTTCCTCGTTGTATTTAGCAACGATGTCGAGTATTTCAACTCCTTTTTGATATTCATCGTCTGCTAAAATTCTATTTTGTCTTAATTTGAAAGCAATATTAGAAACAACTGTTTGCTTTATAGTGTCAAGCAGTTCGCTGTCTTTACCCCACTGTAAAATTTCGTTCCAAAGTGCGGGTGGAATTGATTTAATTACTGCTTTGTTTTGTTCTAATTCTTCCTCTTCAACATCAATTTCCGTATTTCGTTTTGGTGGGTTTTTCTGGTCAATTAAATCCGCTTTAATGTCTTTGAGATTAAATTTCCATTCGTGATTTTTTACTAAATCCCAACATTCTTCCTTTTTAGCTTTTTCAATGTAGTGTTGACCGTTGTATGTTTCAAGTATTAATTGGTTGACTTGTTTCATTAATTCAAAAATGAAATCAGAAAGTTCGGGAGAAACATCTTGATTTTTCCAAATTTTGAATAGGTCAAGTTGATTTTCAGTAATGATATTCAATAATGAAAGTGTGTATGGAACAACAACTTGTTTCATTTCTCCAATGCTGTTTGGCTTAATTCCATATCGTTTATCAGCGTTTTTGAAAAGAATACACTTTGCAATTGCATCCTCAAAATAAACATTGTTTATCTTTTTGAGGTTTTCAGGCAAATTATTACCAATAAATTGGGCATAGTTTTTCTCGTTACCACGAACAACTATATGAGGCCCGATTACTAACTTTTTCCCGTCATAAACTTCTTGGTAAGAGTTAATGTATTTTGCCAACTCAACTTTTGAGAACATTTGTTTTTTTGGATATTTCCTGTCAAATGCTGTTTGAAGTGCTTTAGTTCGACCTTCTCTACTACGCAAAGTTTTATATTGTCCTCTTGCACGTTCAAAAAACCAAGATGTTTGAATATTGCTTGTTGCTGTAATTGGCGATAAAATGTATCGTGATAATTTTTCAAACGCAACTAAAGCGGGGTTGTTTGCTGAAAAATCAGCATTATTCACTTTGTTTTGTGTATTTGCATACTTTGAAATGAGAGATACAATGTCACTATATTCTTCAGGATTTTCAATTACTGAAAATTTTACCTGAACAAATATTTTTGAAATATCTGCTCTGTCTTTCTTTGCTGTGTTATAAATAGAGGCAGTTGTTTGACCACCATTTACGATTTGTAAATTTCTTATTTTTGAAATATAACGCCCTGAATCATCTAATTCAATATGGTCAGCAGTTGCTGCTATACCATTATTGTATGCAAAAAACTTTTCTGGCTCATTTCGAATTGTACTGCGAATACCATAATTTACACTATTACGTCCACCAACTTGTAAGAATGAACGAACATTTTGTTCCAATAACCTAGCTCCGTAACGCTCATATAATTTTGCTAAACAAGTTCCTGGTAATATTGCAATGTATGCTTTGAAATTTGGATTTATTTCAGAAGCGGGTAAACAAGGCACTTCAAATCTTTCATCATCAAAATCGTTCAAGTCTATCTCTATTGGAACTCTGGATTGTTCTGAAATTTTATAAAGGAAATGAATGTCAATAACTCTATAAAAAATATTGTAATTATTGATTTTATCATTTTTCGGAAAATCCCCTTTGTACTCTCCGTCAGTCAAAATAATTACATTTACTCGAACAAGGTTTTCCTTAATTTCATCATAATTTGCCAAAGTGTTTGCTAATTGAAAAATCTCTGAGGATTCTTCAATTTCGTTCACATATTCTTTGCTAACGCATTTGTTGAAGAAATTTGAAATTCTCTTTTGAGCAGTTTCAATTTCTACTTTTGTTGTTGTTGATATTTCATCAGTTCCCTTGAATACTGTAACGAATAAGTCAAGAGTTTCATAATTGTCAGATATAGCAAAACCATTAATTTGATGCTGGTTTTTTGTTCCTATCGCTTTTTTATCAAAAGCCAAAATCGCATTTTCTGTTTCACCAGCATCAGCAAGATTATTTAGTGCAATTTGTGTAAATATTTGCTCAGAATTACCACCATCTTCTTCACTTAACTGAGTTGCTCTTATGTCTTGGTTTAGACTTTGATAATATTTTAAAACTTCTTTTTCCATTTGGATTATGGTATTATAGTATCAAATACTTCTGTCTCATTTGTGGCAAAAGGTGTGCATTGAGTTAAAATGATTGAATATTTCACATCACCAACACCTGTTCGTATATCATTTTCTTCAATTCTTGGAAACTCATTTTCTACTTTGTAGAATTCATCTTGGCGAATGTGGTAGCCAATATTTTCATATAAATGACGTTGCAAATCAAAATATCCAACTTCATATATTTTGCTTTTAAACTTATTTAGAGCAATCACTTCTTCTCTTAAAATTTCTATTACTGAATCTACTATGTCATTCAGTGTTTCGCCTGAATTTTGTTGCTGTTCCAGCGAAATATGGTACAAAAACAAATTCTCAAGGTTTGTTGTGTCTAATTGCCTTTCACTACTAATTTGAACTTTCTGATGATTATTGCCATGCGTAGTTTTTACCTCCACTGCCCAAGAACCACTTTGAAAATCACGAATTTGTTTTTCGGTTCCAGTCCAAGTATTTATAAGAGGTAGAAAATTGTTTGTTGTCCTTAGGAACTTTCTTAAAAAATAAAGTTCTCCAAACAATCCTCTTTGTTCCTCTGGTTTTAAACCTTGCAAACCAATTTTATTGAACAATGATTTCCATTTCTCAAAACGATTAAGAACTTCACGAATGATTCTTTTTTCGTTGGTTTCTTCTGAAATACTTGCAGTTAAATCTTCGCAAAGAACAGCGAAAATATCTTTGTGCTCAAAATTGAGCAGTTTGAATATCAAAATGTTTTTATCTACTTCATTTGGTGAAGCAAATAAATCAACTTGAATTTCCTGTAAGTTTGAAAAATTAGAAATGTTTACTTCTGTGTTATTATTTATTGCTACATAAACGCACAAAAATTTTTCTGGATGTTGCAAAGCAACATATACATCGGGTTTTACAGCACCTGAGTATCTGCGAAATAACAAGCCACTAATAAGTGATTTGTCGTTTGCCAATTCATCCCATATTTTTTTAATCTTCATCTGTATTGTCGTTTTCTACATCATCGTTGATGTCAAATCTTGAAAGTAATTGCTCGTGAACTGCAAATTGAACAGTTGGATTTACAATACTTTTGGGGAAGCTTACTGCAAAACCTACAATTGGTTCATTGCCGCTATAACCAGCTTCGTGTGGATTTAAAAAGTAAAGTATTAATAATGCAGTTGTTGGCTTTCTAAACTCATTTCTGACAATTTCCCCTAGGGAAGTTTTTTTATTTGCACTATTTAATTCATCTTTTCTTTCAAGGGCACTTTGATATTCCTCATCGGACAAGTCAAGAAATTCATCTTTAGGGCTTATAATGTGATTTTTAATTATGTTCAAGTTTATTTTATCATCCTCGTCAGAATTCCTCCTAATTATACAACCAATTGTATTGATTCCGTTAATTGAATTTAGGCTGTAATTAAATTCAGCGTCTTTTTTAAAGCGAATAGCAATGTTCCAATTTATTAGTTCACCACTTCTGTTGGAAATATCAATAAAGCTAAGAAGATTCAAAGGGTCAACTTTTTTTAAACTTTCGGAAACTTTGAAATTTTGAAAGAACGGTTTCATTAGTTCTACTGAAATATTTTTCCAAAGAATATGATTGTCTTTTGGTGAAAAACTTGATGGTAATGAATTGATTAAACTTCTTGTTGCTTCTAAGTTAGACTGGACAATTTTTGGTGTTTTTTGTAACTGATATGATTCAACTAATCGACCAGCCCAAGAAATATCAACATTTACAGCTCTTCTTATTTTGTTTGAAGCAGAAATCTGTAAAACTCCGGGATGGGTTCTTACTCGTAAAGCGTATTGCTCAGGAGTACTGCCTGCAACGTCTGACATATATTCAAACTCGCTTCTTAATTCTTCGCTTGCAAGTGTAATGTGGCAAAACCATTCATTTAATTCTCGGCTTGTAAATAAACGGCACAAATCAACATAACCTGGGCGATAGCCAAACCAACGCCCCATTTGCATTAATGTATCGTACATCCTTGAAGCACGTAAATAATAGCTTACAGATAAACCTTCTAAAGTTAAACCTCTTGAAAGTTTATCGCCACCAACAGCAATAACTGAAAGCCCATCTTTGTGATCAAAATAATTCAATACATCTCCAGAACCACCGTTAATTTCTCGAACTTCAATTTTTGCAGTAGCACTATGTAAATGCGGTAGTACTTGTTCCCACGTGTGAACGCTCACTTGAGAATCAACATTCGGTATTGTATCGAGTATAATTTGCGAAACTGTTTTATAACTTTTATATCGTTCTGTTATTGTTTCGCCAGCATGTGAAATGTTGTATTCGTGATCTTCCTCAAAAGTTTTTTTAAGTTCGTTTAGCACAGATGAACTATTAAATTCAATTCCTAAACGATAACTATTGAAAGTGTTTTCAACTAATTCTTTGATTTGTTTTTGCCAGCGTGTATATCGGCTAACGTGAACAAGCATTGAATTGTGCACTTTCTCTTGTCCTCTCAATTTTCTAATTGCACAAGTCAAAATGAAGCATTTTATTGCTGTTTTTAGAGAAGCTGGCAGTTCAGTTGGGAATTGGTCATCTTTTTTGTGTCCATTTGGTATAGAATCTCTATAATCGTCAACACGGTTTACAATCGGTAAAACTGAATCATTTTCATCGTTATCATCTTCTAAAACTTCAATTCCAAAAACTTTTTCTGGTCCGATATAATTACTAGGTGCTGGAATGTTGATGATAAAGTCACTTGGAAATAAATCATCCTCTTTAATAGGAATAAAAATATTTGCAAATGGTGTTGCCGTGTAGCCAACATAACCATTTCTTTCACACAAATTCAGGATGTTTTTGATATGCTGATTTATTCTTGTTGCAGTGTCTTCATCTTTGTTCGTGTTGATTGAGGCATTGTCTGCTTCATCATCAATTAGCAACAATGATTTGCTTCTTATTTTTTTTGTACCGTCTGGCAAAGTTTCTGCTTTAGCACTTAACCAAGTATGTAAACGCTCTAAAACTTTTGAATTTTTCTTTACTACTGCAATAATTGGTTCGGCTGTATTAAAGCTAAAGCCACCCATTGAATCAGCTGCTTTTGTAGCAAAATCTCCATTGTCAAGACTTGACGTAAGCGAATGTGCAACCCCTATTTGATTTATTTTACCAACTCCAATTACAACTCCATTTTCATTGTAAGCTCTTTGATGTTGAGTGTCAAAACCTAAAAATCCTTCGTCTAAACGAAGCTGTGTCTGACTTCTTAAATTGTTGTGAATGCCAGCTAAAACAATAATCAATTTATATCCAGCGTCAGCCGCTTTACAAATTAAACCTGTATAGTTTGATGTTTTACCTGATTGCACTTGTCCAACTACTAAACCTTTTTTACCAACTATGATTTTTTCAGTTGGATTGAAAAGCCCGTCAAGTGTTCTGTCTGTGAGTTTGTCAATTTGATTTAATACTGTATCAGAATAGTTTTTTTCAATTTGTAAATAATCTCTGTATCTGTTCCAAAAGCTCCAAGTGATATTTGCTTTTGCATTGCCGATCCAAGGGGTACGTCTTTCTTCATCTTCAATTATTCGAAATTCGTCCATACGGATATTGTACAACGATTCAACTTCACGAATTAAATAATTTCGGTCATGTTCTTTATAAATGGGCATCATTAAAGCAAAATCAACTGCTTTTTCAATTTCTTGCTTGGTAACTGAACTTGTTGTTGGAAGTAAAGTACGAATAGTTTTAATTACTTGCTGTAACATAAATATTATTTCAAAAATTCAAGAAGGTGAATGAAATTATTAAATGGTTCTATATTTGAAATAATCGCTTTTGATTCTTGAACTGTTTTTCCTTGCTTATTTAAACTAGAGTACATTGCTTGCATTGTGCTTCTGATTATTTCATGATTTGCATCTTCAAAAGGAGTTCCTTGTAATTCGGGCTGTTCGCTTTCTTTTATGTAAATTGATTTTGATGGTATTGTTTCTTCAATAAAACGTAAAAGCATTTCAATTGCTTTGTCAGAATCATTTTTGGCTTGTTCTTTTATTTTTGTCAAAATCGGATTTTCACGATTGATTTTGTAAAACCATTTGTCTCCACGTTTGTGGTCAACCCAAAGCGGAACAAATTTTTGTCCTGCAATTTGTTTCACACTTTTTCCCTTGTGGCGATAAACTTCAACAGCTTGTTGTCGCACTTTTAATGCGTATGCCCTAATTTGCTCACGAAAAAATACAGGCGGTCTCGCTATAGATTTTTTGATATCAATTTGCCAAGATTCATCAAGTGTATTGGGCAATTCAATTTGTATTCTAGCTAGTTTATAATGTTCTTCCTTCCTAAAAAGACCCAACCAATCGCCAGCCAGAAGTAAACGATCATTCCTATAAATGTAAAAACCTTGTTGCTCGTTCCAACCTTTTACTCCTTCTGCATTTTTATAAGTTTCTTCCGATATTTTTGATTTATGTGGTAATACAAACCCCTCTATTTTAACCTTTCCATTTTGAATTTTTTCAGGCGGAAATTCTTGTGTAGCTTTTTCGGAACTAAGAAAAGGATTCCAAGCATTAACCTTTTTATCTTGAAAATAAATATTGATTTTACCCTGCTCAATGAATTTATGAAATACCATTGCAAGATGCTTTTTCACTTGTTCCATTGTTTGATTAAACTTGAATTCGGCTTTGCTATCGTCTTGGTTAAAATCTTTAACAACTCTGTCAATATCATTCCACAACACGATTGTACCAGTAGTCAATTTTGAAATTTCAATTTCTAAATTTTCATCTGGTAAATACTTTATCAAATCCCAATTTCCTGTTTCATTTACAAAATCTAAATCCCAAGTCCAAAAAACAGATTTGTAATCTGCCTTTTTGCTTATTACAGTTAATTTTCTTGCTTGTGAAAATGATGCAGTTTTTAAACCTAAGCCAAATCGACCTAAGTCTTTTTGTTTACGTTCTTGCAATGGATTTTTGCTTCCTGGCCGCATTGCTTGTATAAGTTCTGCATCATTCATTCCTATTCCGTCATCCTTGATAGAAAGCCAAGTTATAGAACCTTTCCATTCAAAATTTATCCAGATGTTTTTTGCATTTGCTGAAATAGAGTTATCAATGATGTCGGCTATAGCTGTTTCTATATTGTAGCCAATAGCACGAAAAGTCTCAATCATTGATGAGGCTTCTGGAATTGCTGACGTTGTTTGGTATTTTGAGTAATCAATTTTGCTCATATCATTTCCCTAATTTTTTCTGCAATTTTTTCAGCCATTAATGGAGGAACGGCATTGCCTATTTGTTTAAAGGCGGCTGTTCTACTACCCTCAAAAAAATAATCATCTGGGAATGATTGTATTCTTGCAGCCTCTCTTACACTTATTGAACGATTTTGTCTTTTATCTGGATGTATATAATAATGCCCATCCATCGCTATATGAGCGACAACAGTATGTGAAATACCTTTGCCATTTACAACCTGAAAACGATTTACAAAAGACTCTATATTTGAATGTTTGATTAGTCTTTTGGGCAACTCAGCGTAATTCAATCTTTTGCCATTGTTCCATTTATCTATTGCAATTTGATAAATTTCCAAATCATTATCATTGTTCGGTCTTGCAACATGTTGTGTAACAAAGTCTAATCCGTTTCTAATTTTTGTTTGCTTTAAGTACTCCGTTGCAGGCCTTGAATACTCTACCGCGTTCAGAGTTCCCTGCCCATTCTTTAAAGGTATCAAATCCGAAAACAAATCTTTTAATATTTGAAAATTACTTTCTGTTGTTTCGAATTCTGGATACTTTATGCCTAACTCTTTCTTCCAACCAATTATTATTACTCTTTTTCTATCTTGTAGTACTCCAAAATCCTTTGCATTTAAATAATTTTTCGGAGGAATAGCTACCTCATAGCCAACATTTTCTACTGCCTTAAAAATTTTACTCAGGTACTCGCCGTTCTTTGCGGATAGTATTCCCGGAACATTCTCAAACACAAACATTTTGGGTTGATACTTTTCGAGAAACTTAACATAATGTTTATATAAATGATTACGTGGGTCACTTCCCATATCCTTTCGAGCACGACCAGCGACTGAATATGCCTGGCAAGGAGGTCCCCCAATAATTAAATCTACCCCCTCCCCATTCAATTCACTATCAATTTTCTTAAAAATATCGGGAATTGTTCGATCAGAAATTTCCTCATTGATAACCGCATTAATTAAATGCTCTGGAACTCTCTTCCAAAGCTCCCTTTTGTCTTTTGTCTCTGATTTAAGGTAATCATTATATATACGAATTTTTCCATTTTGCTTTAACCAATGGTATGCAGTTCTTGTTTTAATAGTGTTACAAGCATCTGAATTCATTTCGACGTGTGCAATCGGAATAAATCCGGCACGAATGAATCCCTCTGAAAGCCCTCCTGCTCCAGCAAACAAATCAATGTACTTTATTTCCTTTTTCATAATGATCTACATTTATTAAATCGCCATTTCAAATTACAGTTTTGATAAAATCTAACACACCTAAACTAAAGAGAAATACCAAATTTTAAACGCCATCTATATTCAAAATTTCCACAACTTCCAATAAATATAAACTCACCGAATACCTCAAATTTATTGACCCTGAAAATTAACATGGAATAATTGTAAAGATTCTATTGCCAATTCATTTCTGCATTAACGTTTAAAACACAATTCTTCTTTCACCTTTTCATAGAAGCACGTCAGCCCCCATTGCTGCAAACCGATGTTAGCGGATGCCGTTCTATGTGGCATTGATTATTGATTTAATGGTTTCAAATCTTGTCTTAACTGTTTCATTATTAACTTTCCTCAAGTGTCGGTTTAGCATAGCTTCATAGTTGTCAAGCCCGATAGCTTTAGCAATATACGTTTCGTTGATTAAATTAAGTCTGTTTACCACTACACATAGGCTTGTCAGCACTTCTATACCTTTAAATTGCGCTGAAGAAAATGTGTCAATGTCTTGGTAGTTTGCTTTAATTCTTTTTCTGTAAAGCAAGTCCATAATTGTCGTGTGTCCAAGTGCGTTTGAAACTTGTTGCCACATTTCAGGACTTAATTTCTTTCTTCTTTGTCCCTTACCATTTTTGAACTTCAAGTCAGGTGCTTTGTCGTCCAACTTGATTTCCCTAGTTGCTTTTAAGAATTGGCAAATATGATTGTCTATTGTCTTAATGTTACCTGTGTCAAAGTCCATTGAAGCAACATCGTTAGGCTTTACAATATTTACATACCCAAAATTCTTTTTACCACCTGTGCAATAAAAACAAATGCTCTCAGGGAATTTATTTTGTTCAACTAATAATGAGAAGTTTTTTAGAACAGCAGTGTGACTTTCTTGTGTATAACCTAATGCTTTGAAATGTGCCAACAATGAGCCGAAAGTTGAATAGTATGCTTGTGGAAAAGCCCATTGCATTGCAAATGATTGTCCGGTGTTTTCTATTATGCTTTTATTTTGAATTAGAACATTTTCAGTATTCCAAGAGTTCTTTAGCCATTTTTCTAATTCGTCATGGTTTAAGTTCTTTGCTTTCTCAAGTCTGTTTACGAAAAAGTCGAGATTAATGATTTCATTCTCTATGTCTGCATTAACAAGTTTGTGTGAAAGTGAAGCAAATTGTCGATGGGTCATTTCAGCTCTAAACCAAAGTTCTTGATTTTCTTGTGCATCCACTAAAAGTTTTCCAAAGTCAAACATATTTTCTATTCGTGATTTTGTCGGTGTGTCGTCCTACGGTTTCCGCTAACGTTTTGGCGCATGGCGAAGAAGCGGATTTCGAAGTGCTAAACAGTCTGCCAGCACAGAACTTGATACGAAGCACAAAGGTTCATTTAACCACTGATCCACCACCTTTGGGTAGGTGTTGTTATATGCAGATTGTTTGCTTGTCATTGCTCAAGTTAGCATGGATAAAAACTTCTTGTCGCCTCACCTTTTGTCGCAACCATTAGGTCTTTGTCTTTTAAAGCCTTTTCAATTAATGCTTTATTTAAAGGCAAATGTATAGTTGGTACATTATCCAATGAGTCTCTGAATATTGGAAGATTATCCCATAGGTCCTTAATTTTCTTTTTAATTGTTTTTGATTCACAATTGATAATGTCACTCTTTTCCGAATACTCTGGATAGATTACAATTACGGGTAATCCATTTGTGTTTATTCCGAAATCAATTTCCTCTCTTAAAGCTCTTGAACTTAATGTGTCAGAACTTAAAAATAAGATGATATTTTTCGATTTGTTAAGTCTGTCTCGCAATCTCGGTTTTAATGTTGTTTCCCAATCACTATCGTCACGGACATTGTAATTTTTGTCATGTGAATCAACAAAAGGAAATGATGAATCTTTTCCTTTCCATGCTCTTAGCATATTGTAATACACGAAATCTTTAGCTGCGTGAGCACCTAAATTTGATTCTTTGAAAGGTGTTTTTACGTAAAACGCACAATAGTTCCCAGTTCTGTTTGCCATAATTATTCCCAGTTATTTTTTATTATTTCTAAATCAATTTTTTCAAAAATATCCTCAGTCAAGACAATCCTAATTGTTGAACTCAAGTCTCTTTCTTTTGCTGATTTAAGGAGTGATATTAAAGTTAACTGAAGTAACTGACTAGGTGGTAATCCAACTCTTGAAAGTCCGTTTCCAATCAAAGGCACATTAATGTCAATTCCGTTTCCTTCTATCCTCACCTTATTCCAAAGCCCTTCAAGTGCCTTCAACATTAATGATGGTGTACTACTTGCATTACAGTCATTGTCTGTATTTGATAAAGCAAAAATAAAATATAGCGATTCGTTATGTTTAATAGTAATTGTAGTTCCAAGGTCGTATTTAAGCGTTTTGCCGTCATTCCTTTGTACAATGCCAATTTCTTGTCCCGCCACTTGTGTATTCACTACATCATCAAAAATGTTAGTGTGTCCACCAAGTATTTTTTCTATAAAGATGCCTTGTAAACTCTTTGGTGAAACAGGTTTGCCGATTTTACTATCAAAATATTCACTTGCGGAAATCACTTTATGACCTACAGATTTAAACAAGTCACCAAATTCAATTTCAACTTTGGTGTTTGTATTTGTCAAACTGAATTTCACTTTTCTTTTTGGGTAAACTACAATAAATGCAATGATGAAACTTGTAAGAATGTACGCAATTAAAAACCAACAATTATAACCAGTCGGTTTTATGTCAAGAATCGCAAAAAGAGGTTCTAAAAAAGTCCACAGGGCTGTGTAACCAAATACTATAGCTAATAAAAATCTTTTTGGATGTCTGCTTATTCCTGTAATTATTTTTTTAGTCATTGTCATTGTTGTCGTGTCTTTACAGTTTGCATATAACATTGTAATATACGCAACCTGTATAATACAATTATAATCCAAAATCCATGAATATCAAAGAATTCTAATTGCGCTATTTAAATAGCGCATTGCGTTTAATCACCCAGTAATCAGAAGAACATCAGAGTTTAGCTTATTACAGAGACAAAACTCTGCATACTTAAGCGATCTCGATACCAATTTAACTTTATTGATATCCCACACAACTTTGACCGTCGACCAGGACATTATCAGCAAAAAAATATCATTCCGGTTTAAACAAAAAAAGATTGATTTCCCCCTCAATCGAATCCTTCAAAATTCCCTTCTTTTTCACTCTTTTTCCTACCGTTCAAAAACGTGATTTTTCTCCACAAATCGGTGGGCTAAATGTGGGCTAAATTATAAGCGAAAATTCCGCAACCCCTTGTAAATCAAGTGATTGCGGAATTTTATCGTGGAGATAATCGGAGTCGAACCGATGACCTCTTGCATGCCATGCAAGCGCTCTAGCCAGCTGAGCTATACCCCCTTTGCGTGCGCAAATATAAGCATGTCAGCTTCCTGAACAAAAAAGTTGATGAATTTAGATGTTCTTATTCTGTGCTCCCCAAAGACCATTCTTTCCTCATTCACTTATTTGTAGGAATTCCATTTCCATGCTGGCTAGCGTCCTAAAGCAAATGCTATCAATGGTTGATATTGATGTTGGTCCGCAAGCTTGAGACTTTTCAGATATTCCACTCTAATGCTATTCCCCCCAATGGCATCTGACTTTCCCCATTGAAAGGGTGGCCTATTGTACAATTTCTCCATGATAACATCTGCGATAACCCTGCTGTGCCGTCCATTGCCATTGGAAAAACAATGTATACTCACCAAACGGTGTTTGAAACGAATGGCCAATTCCTCAGGTGAATAAATCTCGTTTATCATCCAAAATCTAGCATCATTGATTAACTCACGCAGTGCTATCCGGATCATCACTGACTTCACTCCTAAATTCTTTTCTGTATTTCGGAATTTTCCGGCCCATCGCCATACCTCACCAAACATTCTGTCATGAAGCTTCAAAACAAATGTCTCAGATATCACTTGATCCATTGTCAATCGCTGTCCCCTAAGCCATAACAAAGCCTTTTCAATGTTGTACTGTTCAAACTCATTCAATTCTCCCTGATGGGTGATCGTTCTGATTTTAAGTCCTTCCAACTCTTCCTCGTTGATGGGAGTCTGACCTACCCCATTTTCAAACCTCAGTCCCATAGTGATTTAGGCAATGAATGCATGATTTCTTGGGTTTGCTCCTCAATGTCCTTGTGAAGTCTTTCATAGGAAACCTGCTGCTCCTCCAACTGCATGTTGCGCGCGGTTCTCATCACAATATCAGTGGCCATAGCACGTGCACGCTTCTCTATCCATTGCATTAAATCACCCTCTTGCGGCACAAAACAATAAACCAATTTCATATCCATGGCCTTGGCCACTTCCTCCAAAGCCTTGATGGTAATGGCTCCACTTGCTTCCCGGGTCTCTAAATGCCGGACACTCTGCTTGGTAACCCCCAATTTCTTACCCAGCTGCTCCAGTGTCATTCCCAATGACTGCCGAAGCGTTCTTACCCATCCAATGGTAGGTCGGTCCAATTCGCTCGCCTTCCCATAGGTGGCTAGCTTCCTGTCCAATTGCGAGATGTATAATTTTTTTGCCTTCATGTCAAATAATAGTTTTACTATTTTGTGATAAAAGTAATGCTTTTATTTTACTTTTTATTGCTTTTTGTAAAACTATTTTTTGACAATTGGACGGAGAACTAAAGTGTTTACCGCAAACCAATGCTTCCGGAACCCATCAAAAAAAACCTCACCAAATTCCTAAAACTTCCCCAAAATCAAAAGTTTTAGGAATTTTGAAACATTAAAACCGACCCCTGTGAGGGATGGGAGCGGCATCCTTTTGGGAAGGGAGCAAAGCGACCCCTTCCCAAAAGATACAGCGGACAGCCCGACCGCCGCGAAGCGGGGGACACAGCCAAATGCGGCGGATTGAAATACTGACTTTTGTCTGCTCATTGAATTTGTTAAGCGTGGGTTACGTTTGCCTTTTTGGGCGTATTATTGTTTCTATGAAATCGATATTTACTTTTCTGCTTTCTCTGTGCGCTTTTTCGTGGACGCATGGGCAATCGCTTTTTATCAATGAGATTGTGGCCTCCAACAACAATGACCAAATGGACGAGTTTTTTGAATACGACGACTGGTTGGAGATTTACAATACGGGCGGTATTTTGAATTTGGGCGGTTACTATTTGAGTGACGACCCCCTGCTATTGACCAAATTTCAAATCCCCAACGATCCCGCTTTGACCACCGTCCTGCCCAATAGCCACATTGTCTTCTGGTGCGATAACGACAATGCCACCCAAGGATCCAATCATACCAACTTTACCTTAAAGTCAGGCGGTGAAACGGTTTTCCTCACTGATCCTGATGGCGTAACCATCCTGGACAGCATTTCCTACCTGCCCTTGGCAACCGATATCAGCTATGGCAGAACCTGCGATGGTTGTCCTACATGGCAATATTTCAACAATACCACTTGGAATGCTGACAACCAAGAGATCATCAACATGAACGGCGAATTGCTTTTCATCAACGAGCTGCAAACTTTGAATACCAACACCATTCACGACTTGCAATTTGAATACGAACCTTGGGTGGAGATTTACAATCCCAATGGTTATCAAGTGAACTTGGCCAGCTACATCATCCAGGCCAATGGTTCCAATTACACCATTCCCGCCAATGCCCCCACGGAGACCATCATTCCCGCAGGTCAATTTCGCGTTGTATGGTTTGACAACGAGGTGAGCCAAGGCGCAATGCACTTGAATTTGTCTTTGGGAACAACAGGGAACGTCAAGATTTTGGCTCCTAATGGCACAACGGTTGTAGACAATTACAACTTTGGAACTGTTCCTGTCCACCAAAGTTGGGGCAGAACGGTAGATGGTGGCGTAACCAGCATGATTTTTACCTCTCCTACTCCTACAGCCTCCAACACTTTATTTGTGGTTCCTGGAGCAGCCTTAAAAATCAACGAAATCATGGCCAAGAATGTGGCCAGTATCACCGATAACTTTGCTGAATTTGAGGATTGGATTGAAATCTATAATCCTTTAAGCAGTCCCGTGAATTTGGGCGGTTATTACCTTACAGACAACCCTGACATCCGCAACAAATGGCAAATCCCAGCCACCTATCCCGATAGCGTTACCATAGCTGCCGATGGCTGGAAATTGTTTTTCTGCGATGCCGATTTGAACCAAGGGGTCTTGCATGCCAATTTCAGTTTGTCCAATGGCGGCGAATATGCTGGTATTTACAGCACCGATGGTTTTAGTTTGGTAGACGAAGTGCAATGGGGTTTTATGGGAGGAGATACCACTTATGGTCGTCAATACGATGGGTACAACAACTGGATTCAGTTCACCACCAATAGCACTGTTACGCCTGGAACCAGCAATGGAACCAACCCCAATGGTATAACTGATACGATGATTGAATTAATGCAGATTTTCCCCAATCCCACTGCTGATGAAGTGCGTTGGAAAGTAGCACAAGATTTTAGAATGTATGATGTACAAGGTAACTTGGTGATGCAAGGAAAAAATGCGCTAAAGGCCGACCTAAGCGAATTATCCAAAGGTCAATACTTTATTGTATTTGGAAACAACCAAGGGATGAAGGTGGAAAAAATCTAGCGCTGATTTTCCTCCCAATCTTTTTGCAAGATCTCTCTCCAAAACCCAGGTATATCCTGGGTTTGTTGTGTCTTGTGGTTGAACGACACCAATACACATAAGCCATATGCAGCTAAAACCTCCTGTCCATTGACTATTTTATAGATGGATGAATCCAACGTCAAACTTTTATTTCCCAAATGAGAACAATGGGTCTTGATGACTACTTCATCATCAAAGAACAAGGGCACCTTGTAATTCAATTCATTCTTGGCCACCACCACGCCTTCCTCAATCCAATTCCACTTCTCTACCCTGAGGTCTCTGAAATAATGGATTCGGGCCTGTTCCATATAGGAAAAATAAGTAGCGTTGTTCACATGGCCCATGGCATCCATGTCCCTGAACCTAATTTCGGGTCGATACAATTTCATTTTAATTCAATTCTGGATCTTCAGGGAAATTGGCCACGAGTTGACCTTTCTTTCCCAATTTTCGCATGATGCCGCGCCACATGTCTTTCTCATCAAAATGCATCACGGTGGCGGCGTTGACTTTTGTTACAAACCAACTTTTCTCTCCCAACTCATCATCTAGCTGTCCCACTCCCCAGCCGCTGTAACCCAAAAAGAAACGAACGTCTTTCAAGGCCACTGCACCATTCACTACTTTCTCTTTGAGCACATCAAAATCGCCACCGAAGTACAATCCATCCATGATGGCCACACTGTTGGGAATGACCTCTCCCTTGGTATGGAGATAAAAAAGATTGGATGACTTGACCGGACCTCCGATGGAGACGTGAATTTTATCGTCTGGAAAATCCTCGATCAATTGAGACAGCTCTACCTCCACGTAGTTATTTAATACAAAACCAAAACTCCCTTCTTTGCCGTGATCACAAACCAGGATAACGGTGCGCTTAAAGAAAGGATCGCTGATGAAGGGTTCAGCCAACAATAGGCTTCCCCTTTCGATAAACTGGTCTGCACTGGGTGTCAAATCAATCATGGCACAATGTTACAACCTTATTGGATTGAACGCACTCCGAGGTGAAAAATTAACGGAGTTTGGCCGGGAATGCCCAATGCTGCTGAGCCCAGGGTACCAAAGGCAAATTCAGACTTGGCGATGATCTCAACAGAATCGCCATTCGCCAAATACTTCAACACCCATTGCACAGCGGGTGCCCATTGGTCGGGTTGTCCTTTTTTGGCTTGCAAGGTAAAAGAGCGCCCCACGCTTTGACCGTTCAACAGCGTAGTTCCAATGTGGGTGATTACCTCGGCAGAATCCTGAATAGGCGATTGAGTGCCCTTCCGCAACCAATGCCAGGCCAGCCCGGGTCTTTTCTCTTCGAAATTTTCCAATGCAAAATACTCAATTGCTTTTTCTTCTGTCAATTCTTTGGTTTGCACCAAATCCATCAATTGCTTTTTCCATTCCGATTCTGTCAACAATTGAATGCATTGTATTCTCAGCCACTTTGCATGGGTCGGGATTTTTTCTATGCATTTCAATTTGGTTTCCGACACAACCTCCCATTGCTTGATATCTCCCTCGTGCAACACATTGATTCGCTCTTGAAAGGGCTGATGCACCGCGGTTTGTTTGGAGACATAAACATATTGACTGTCTACCACATGTAGATTTTCATCCAAATAATAGACCATGGACCACGCCCGATGTACTGATGCAACAGTGGCCTCCCCTTCACCAAAAGCAATGAGTTGCTCCTGCCAAGGACCAAGGCCATCATCGCAGCCAGGCAGCAAAAACGCAATGGCAACAGCTAAATAAACAAGGGATCTTTTAGTCATTTAAAACAACTATTTCGTAATACAAAGGAGTGTCTCCGGGAATCTTTTTCTTATCACCTGTAAAACCAAAAGCAAGAACGGAGGGGAGTACAACACGAACACGGTCGCCTTTGTGCAAGAGTGGCATCAATTGGTGCAAGCCTGATTCGACATGATCCTTGCCTACCTTGAAACGCACAGGATCAGCTGCAATGGTCTCATAGCACTGGGTTCCATCCAACAAGAAAACCTTGAATGCAATGGCCACCGTCATTCCATTCTCCACCGGAATCCCTCTACCTTTTTCCGTTATCTCATAATACAACCCTCCCCCATTGTGCATCATGTTCCATTTCTTTTGTGCGATGAACTTTTGAATCAAGGTTGATTCCTCTTTGCTCTTTTCTTTGTTCATCTCCAACAATTGCGATTGAATTTCGGCATCGGAAGGAACATTGGGCTGAGGATCACCGCAAGCCATGAGGGCTACCAATAGAAAAAGAAAGTATCTCATGCTGTTAATGTTTCAAGTTGATCGATAGCCGCTTGCAACGTACCGTAGAATCTGCCACCCGCTGCATTTTTGTGCCCTCCACCATTCCAATACTGGCGTGCAAAAAGGTTGACATCCTTGTCCCCTTTGGAGCGGAAACTGCAGCGAACAATACCCGGCTCATCGGCCTCACGCAGAAAGACGGCCATGTCTACCCCCCCTATAGAAAGTGCTTGATTGACCAAGCCCTCCGTGTCGCCCGATTGGTGGTTGAAGCGATTTAGTTCTTCTTGGGACAATGTAATATATGCCAATTTTTTTTCGGGTCGATATACCAACTTTTGACCCAGTGCATATCCTGTTAACTGCAATCGATTAAAGTTTTGGGTATCGTAGACCTCTTGGTGAATTTTGGCATGGTTCAATCCACGCTTCAATAGAAAGGCGACCATTTCATGGGTTTCGTGGGTCACAACTGGGAAACGGAAAGAGCCCGTATCGGTTACCACACCTGTATAAATGGCTTCCATTGCGGCCAAGTTCAAGTGATCCAGCCAATTCATTTGGCTTACCAACTGAAATATCATCTCAGAGGTGCTGGTAAAGGTTGTATCAGAGAACAACACTTTGGCTACCTCTTCTGGTTGTTGGTGGTGATCAATCATCACACTGTTGCCTGTATAACCCAACAAGTGCTGTGAGAAGTCCTGACCAACGCGGTCCAAACGATTAAAATCCAAATAGAAGCGCAAATCGGACTGGGCAATGGCATCCAGTACAGCGTCTTTGTCATTGTGAAAGAAAAGAATCTCTTCAACGCCTGCTAAAAATTGATAGAATGCAGGAAGTTCATCGGGCAAAATGACTGTCACATCTTTGCCTATACTTTTGAGCACATTGGCCAATCCCAAAGAGGAACCTACGGCATCGCCATCGGGACTTTGGTGTGAGAAAATAGTAATGTATTGGGCATCCGATACCCATTGCGCAATACTGGCCTTGTCGGCCGCTGTTAGAATCCTTGCCATGACTCAAAATTAGGGCTTTGTGACAAGGAAATTGAATTAATTTTCCCACATGAAAAAATATTTATTGGCATTGGTGGTCATGGTTTGTTTTTCATTTTCCCATCAATTTCATTTTTCTGAAACGCTATTGGAGTGGAATGAAAAAACGTTTAGAGTCAATTGCACCATCCGTGTTTTCACTGATGACCTAGAAAAGGAAATGGAATTAAAATACAACATTAAAAATAACGATTCCGCCATTTTTGAGCAACATGTTTTTCAGTATGTTCAAGAAGTATTTCAGCTCAAAACTGAGCAAGGGTTGTCCGTTCAACTATTGCCCATTGGCATGGAGCGTGAGGGAGATGTGATTTATTTGTATTTGGAAAGTAATGGATTGGGGGATGATGAGATGGAGAAAAAAAAGGCTTTGGATGGCACTGTTAAAGGTGAACGGTGGTGGTTTCAGAAAATACAATTGCGACAGACTTTTTTCTTTGATCAGTTTGAGGATCAAAAGAATTTGGTAAATCTCCGAAAGGATGGCAAAACGCAGAGTTACTATTTCATGGGCGATATTCAACAACAACTCTGCACATGGCCATGAAAATGAAAAAACAAGAGCGCGCCAACCATGTTATGGAAACATTGGAGCGCTTGTATCCAGAAACGCCAGTACCTTTGGATCATACCGATGCTTATACCTTACTGATTGCTGTTTTGCTCAGTGCGCAATGCACGGATAAGCGTGTGAATGAGATTACACCTACATTGTTTGCCAGAGCTCGCACTCCTGAAGACATGGTATTGTTGAGTGTGGAGGAGATTAAATCCATAATACGACCCTGTGGATTGTCCCCAGCCAAGTCAAAGGCCATTCACCGATTGTCTGAAATACTGATAGAGGAACATCAAGGTCAAGTACCTGATAGCTTTGAAGCGTTGGAAGCCTTGCCTGGCGTAGGACACAAGACCGCCAGTGTGGTGATGGCGCAAGCATTTGGGGTACCCGCTTTTCCTGTGGATACCCATATTCACCGCTTAATGACGCAGTGGAAACTAACCAACGGAAAAAATGTTGAACAAACAGAAAGAGACGCCAAGCGTCTCTTTCCCAAAGACAAGTGGAATAAACTCCACCTGCAAATTATTTTCTATGGTCGGGAATATTCTCCCGCAAGAGGTGATCAGTCCAAGGATTTCATCACCCCTTTTATTCTATCCTAAATTCCCTTTAGTGAAGCCAAGAACTGAAGTACCACTGTACTTGTCTGGCCTGGCAATACCCCTGAAATCTGGGTGACATTTCCAGACTTGTTGACAGTAGCCTTCCAACGAACCAAACCATCTCCAAAATCAACCACCAGTCCTTTTCCGGGACTGATAATGTACTTACCAATGATTTGGGCATCGGCATCCGTTAAACACCTTGGGCCATAGAATCCCTTGGCCACCACTACCACGTTGTTTTTATTCAAAGCAACATAATATTTTGACTTATCTGACAACTCACTTGAAATGAAAATCGCCTCAATTGGTTTGATATCTCCTGCTGTAAGGATATCAGCAACAGCATCGTTTTTACTCATATCCAATGGCTGGCGTTTAATCCACGCCTCTGGGTTGTGTTTTCTGGCATCTACCAACAAAGTCATCGCGTCTTCGCGGGTTTTGGCAGAGCCATAAATCACATAATTCAACCCATTGTGAATACCACCGCGTTTGGCCTGAGAATAACCCAAAGCTTGCAATTCAGAGATAAATTCATCCACCTTGTTTGTCTTTCTAAAAGCACCAGCCACCACTAAAAACTCTTCATCTACCAAACGAATGTTCATGAACTTATCATCGACTTTTTCTTCTAAAGTTCCATTGTCTTTGATGATGATGTTGCCTTTTCCACCCTTTCCATTTTTTCCATTCTTGTCACCACCAGCTCCATTCACTCCATCTTGACCTGAGCCGTCTTGTCCACCATTTTCACCTTGACCTTTTTTCCCACCATTATTGGCCACAGCGGTAGAGTCCTGAGGTCCTTTACCTTCAGGCCAAAGATTTCTTTTTAACTCGATATCGACATTACCTACCATGAAAGGCAACGGCAATTTCTCAAACTGAGCCATATTGGCCACATCAAAGCTGTCTAGACTAAAATTTAGGGTAGAATCCACATTGATGAAAATTTCACTGTCACGATTCAAATCATATTTCTTACCTCTGTCATCCTTTATCACGCTTGACTTTACTGTTGCTTTTCGATAAGCCAGATTGGTTTTGCTGGTGCTGTCTCCATCTTTGAATTTTACTTTGGCAAAAGTTCCAGGTAAGAATTCAATTTTCAGGACATTGTCTTTTCCGTCAGATGTTAATCGATTAGAGGATACATACCACATGCTATTGGAATATCCGGCCTTGATCAAACCAAAATCATCCCTGCGAGAGTTGATAGGCGCAGCGGGACAAAAGATTTTTTTGGATTTTAAATTATAACCGTAGATGTCTAATCCACCCATGCCAGCTCTGGCATCAGAAGAAAAATAAAGAACATCATCCACCAATGTTGGAAACACTTCATTTCCCTGAGTATTGACTCCGTCCGGGACAGGAACAGGCTCCGACCAATTGCCTGAGGAGTCTAGACTTGAAACAAAAATATCATAGCCATTGCCCTCGGATTTGTTAGAAGAGAAATACAATTGGGTAGCATCTGCATTAAAAAATGGATGCATGTATGCTGCTTTTTCTGTGCAGAAAGACAATTTCTTTGCTTTACTCCAACGATTTTTCAGAATCTTTCCTTGAATACGCTCCATGATATACAATTGAGGGAATCCTGCTCCAGCCTCTTTTTTAATCACCGATTCACTTGAATTCCTGGTAAAGATAATTTTTGTCGCATCCGCATTCACTGTGAACGGACCTTCATGTTGACCAGAATTGATCCAGTGCAAAGGTATAGGCGTCTTCTTGGAGAGGTCTGGGTTGATAGAACGAATATCCAAATAAGAAGAGTGGTCCCCTTCATAAATGTCTTGATAATGCTTTACTTTTCTGTCGTTACCTATGTAATAGGTTCTGTCTCCCACAACGGTTGGTGAAAAAGCGTATCCATTCGGATTCCATGCCATATCATTTACCGTAGCAGAGGCTACATTTGGGAAAATACGATTTACCGCAGTTTTCAAGCTATCATTGCTTACGCCTGATTGCAACATCATAGCCTCCACTTCGGCCCCACGACCAATTTGATTCAAAGCATCCATGAAGTTCTTCCAATCTTCAGGCTCGAAATTGGTTTTGTCCGCATTTTGGTACAACAAAACTGCTCCTTGTAAATCGCGCATTTTGTATTTGCACTTTGCTCTTTTTCTGATGGCATCAGGAACCTTCTTATCTGATTCAGCATACAACTTATCAGCTACAGCATATTCACCCAATGCATAATAGCGATCAGCTTCCTGCATGCTTACGCTGGTGATACATGCATTCAGGATAAGGGTAAAAAGTATGAATATTGAAATATTTTTCATCATGGCATTCAAAAAATTAGAACAAACGTGGAGAGGTTACCGCTTTACCACCATTGTTAAAATGGTAACGTAGCATGATTTCATGTGTACCGTTATTAAACGCTTGAAGATTGCTTACTGTTCTCTCAAAACCATAAGCAAGCCTCAAATTATCATCAATTTGGAACTCACCAATAAACTCTACTGCATCACCCAAACGATAATTCGCACCCAATCCAAATTTTGAAAAAGCATAAACTGTACAACCTGCTTCAATTGAGTAAGGCGATTGATAGGATTTCTTCACCAACATAGATGGTTTGAATTGAAAAGCACCAGCTCTCAAAACACCACCCCCTGAAATGAACATGTGGTTCACCAAGTATGGGTCAACGACATCACCATTGTCAATTTGCGTCCATTTGGATTTTAAGAAATATGGAATAGAAAAACCAAACCAGAATTTATCACTGTAGGCATAGACACCTGATCCAAAGTTGAGGGCGGACTTGCTTACGTTCGCCGCAAAGGCTTTGTCATCAGCCTCAACAGGTTTGAGTGAAGTCAGATTTCCTGAAAGTTGTTGGAAGCTGGCTTGTAATCCGAAAGAAACCGTTAACTCATCCAAACGTACATGGTAAGCTTGTGCGACATTCACTGCGTTTCTTGAAAATACACCAATTTGATCATTGAAGAAAACCAAGCCTGTGCCCAGTTGATCTTTGAAGTAGCGCATTTGCGCATTAGCAGAGAATGTCTTGGGAGCACCCGTCATGCCGGTCCACTGGTTTCGGTACAACACATTGGCCGAAACACCACCCAAGCTACCTGCGTAGCCGGGGTGGATGGCCATACCATTCAAATAATGCATGCTATATTGTGGATCTTGTTGCGCCATTGAGACAACAGATGCCAATGAAATAACCATGAATAATGCGATGGTTCTCATATAATAATTGCTTATGAATTTCATTTTCTTATTTCCAAATGGTTATTGTTTGAACTCTCTGAACACCGTCTTCAGTGAAGATAGCAAAGTAAGTACCTGCAGGCACCACATCAGACTGATCTGGCCCAAAGGTGGGTATACCATTCCATCTCACTTGAGCGTCTGAAACTGCACTTTCTGTGTAGTAAATTTTAGCTCCCCAACGGTTGTAAACCTCCATTGTAATCACGGCATCCCTGAATGGTGAACGGTAAATGTAAACATCCCCTACTCCATCCCCATTGGGAGAGAAGGCATCTGGGAAACACTCACCCAATAACTCACCATCACAGTTCTCATCCACATCATTTCCACAGAGCTCTGACACTCCTGGGTTAATATAATAATCGGCATCATTACAATCCGTTGTATTGGCAGCGTAATATGCTGGAGGAAGGAATGAGCAAGTTCCCGTTGAATCTGTCTGCACTCCAAATCCATCATTATCAGCATCTGGATAATAATAGTTCAGAACGCCCTCATCCACCAACAAGTCACAATCGTTGTCGATCGAGTCACACAACTCTGTAATATTCGGACTAATGTTGGGGTTGGTATCATCACAATCATCAATACAACCCAAAGCATCGTCGTTATCAGAGTCGCTGAATGGGAAAACCAATCCATTCTCATTGTCACAATCACCTGGAATTTGAGACCATTCTGGACCTGGCTCGTAGCACAATAGTCCTGGATAAATAGAATCTCCTGCTCCGAAGCCGTCCAAATCACCGTCATAGAACCAAACAACTCCTGCTCCATCATCTATGAATCCGTTGCAATCATTGTCTAGGCTATCACAAATTTCAGGAGCACCCGGATAAACAGTCGGTTCACTGTCATCACAATCCAAAGGATTGGCGCTGGATACATAGCCTACCACCTCAGTCACTGCACAATCATAACTCAAGTAGATGTCGGTGGTGTCACCAAATCCATCTCCATCAGCATCGACGTACCAAACTGAAGCATCCCATCCGTCACAGTTTTCATCAATGGCGTTGCCGCAAATCTCAGTTGCACCAGGGTTAATGGAAGGATCACTATCGTTACAATCCTCTGGATAAGGATAACCATCACCATCTGCATCCACTCCAGGACAGGGACCATCATCGATTACACTGTTACAATCATTGTCCAAATTATCACCACATATTTCAGCGGCACCTGGATTAATGGCGGCATTGGCATCATCACAATCTGTTGCATCCGTTACATAACCTGGACCAGGATTACATGTGAAGATCGGTGTACCATTGATATCACCATATCCATCTCCATCAGCATCCAAATAGTAGTTCAAGTTAGGCGCGATGGTTATACCGTTAGAATAGACGATACCAGAGGCACACAAATCCAATGGAACTATTTCTATTTGCAAGTAACCCAAAGCACCGGGTAAATCAGTCAATGAAATGGATTGACCTAAAATAGCAGGGATTCCCGTTGAAACGCTATCTAACGCCCATGTAGCATTGTAGTTGGTCGCTCCATCCACTGAGAAGAATTGGAACAGCGTGGAAATGTCATCCTCACAAATTTGTGTTACACCACTTGGTGAGGTAAACAATGCTGCAGAGATGTTAGGAATGGGCAACACTGTAATGTTTAAACTGACTGTATCACTTACGGTAGTACATGAGTTGACATTGGTTACTACCAACTGAATAACATCATTCGTTTCCAAAGTGTCTGAATCAAACGCGATAGAGTCAGAGATGATTACACCATTCAACGACCACTCATAGGTTACTGAACTACCTGGGTTAATCACATCTGCAGAGATTGTAGCACTTGTGAAATCACAAATAGAATCTGCTGTTGTTCCATTGACTAAAATGTCGATGATAGGGCTCAATGGCTGCTCGATGGTCACCACAATCTCATTGGATAAAACAGGACCGGCGAAGGCCAAACATGAAGCATTACTCAAAAGCTCAACATACACAGTGTCCGCGTTGTTCAAAGCACCTGTGTTGAAGAGTGCTGTATTGGGTGCAACCAACACATCATTCACATACCAATTATAAACAGGAGCTGAACCTTGATTTTGCGCTGATACCGCAAAATCTTCAGTAGTTCCAACACAGAAAGTATCTGCCGCAAGCGTTATTGCAACGCTTGGCGTCACTGTTCCATCTATACCTGTCCAAGTCACCGGTCCTAAGTTGGTCACTGTTTGACATGCATTATTGGGAACTATGGTCAAAGAAACTGTTTCTCCAGCCGCAACGTTGGTAATAGAAACGGTTGGTGTGTTGAAGTTGGTTTGAACGCCATTGATATCTGTGTAAACCCATGCATAGGTCGGAGATGGACCGAAGTCTGTTCCATTGGCACTGAAGTCAATGGGATCAGCCGATCCACACACTGAATCTTGAGAGGCCACTATACCTGTCAAAACTGGTGTGTACAATTGATCAACAAAAATCTCAAGCGTATCACTATTTACTGCTCCTGCAACGATGCAGGTTGCTCCGCTGTTCAAGACAACATAAATCGAATCATTGTCTGCAAAAGATGTGCTTGTGTACAAATTGCTCGCGGAGGACTGCACCATCACACCATTCACATACCAATCGAATGAAGACGTACCACCGCTAAGAGGAGACTCAGTTGCCGTGTACGAAATGGCATCGGAAGGACAAGCTGTGGTGCTGGTCAAAGCGATGCTCACTGTTGGAGTAGTTAGCGGGGTAACTGTCACAGTTATTACGGCATCGTCTGAGGGCTGAGTCAAACAAGTCTCGCCACTTGACATGACCACTTGCACGTTCAAGTCAGCTGTAACGCCTGTTGCTGTGTAAGTGGCAGAAGGTCCTGATTGCACTAAAATAGTATTGACAAACCATTCGTAAGTTGGAGCAACATCTTCTGTACTCACCGGAGCTGCAGTAAACGTCACATCACTATTTGCACAAACTGTACCGTTAGGCGTAGTAACAGAAACTTCAGGTGTATTAGAAAATGCAGTGAAGGTATTCAAAGTTGCATTCACCAATAATGGATCAATGATTTGACATGTGTTCACAGGGTTAAGTAGAACAGCAATATTTATCGGACCATCAGCGGTGACAGGGTATACAAAAGTACCTGTAACGTCACCAGTTGTGATGGTTGTTCCGTTGACGGACCAATCCAATGTATAAGCTCCACCCTCAACCACTGTGGCATTGGCCGTTATGGTTTGTCCGGTCAATGAACAAATCAGAACCGCAGGATCTTCCAATGAAGACAAAGTAACCGACGGATTCTCATTTGGAATAACAATCACTGTAGATACAGGACTAGATACTGTAGTTGGATCAGCACACAAGGCATCTGAAGTTACATTGGCATATACTTGATATCCATCCAATACACCGGTGATAGACACTGCAGCACCTGCATTGGCGATATTTTGTACTTGAATTCCTGCATTGTCCAAAACAAACCAATCATAGATAGGATTCGCACCCAAATTGGCAGAATTGGCAATATCCACTTGAACATCCAAATTCGCATTTTCGCAAATGGAAGCAGGAACCGTGATGCTCAAAACAGGAACTACATTTGAAAGTACATCTATTGTTGCATTATCTACAACATCATTTATCGTTAGACAAACATCATTGCTCGTCATCGTTACCTCAATGACGTCGCCTGTTACAAAAGTCAATGCATCCGTATTCAATGTATTGCTCAGACCATTCTGAACTTCAACACCATTGTAGGTCCAAACAAATATTGGATCTACCCCACCCGAAGTCGCATTGGCCGTGAACAATGGGTGAGTACCGGCACAGATTGTATTGCTTCCCAAATCATTGGTAAGTGCTACAGTCGGTGTGTTGGTAATAACCGTGAACAACTCCACGTTAGAAGTTACTTGAGCAGACGTTTGACAAATATTAGTTGGGAACAATACTGCAAAAACATTGTCTTGGTCGTTCAATACCGTTGGTCCAAAAACATCTCCAGTTCCAACCAAAACTTCCGCACCCACTGGACCTGCATACCATTCTATTACTGCACCAATTCCAGCGTTCAATGTATCGGCTATGAATGACACAGGGGTATCAAAACAGATCGTGTTGGGTTGATCAGCGGTAATGCTAATGGTTGGATCAACAATATCAATGATGATCATATCAATTTGTGCTGGTACAGAAGCTACATCAGTCACTGTAACACAAAGTTCGTCGCTGGTCATTATCAAGGTCACTGCATCACCGTTGACAGGTGTGTAAGTGAAAACATCCAAAGGACCATTTTGCTGAGAAATGCCGTTGACCAACCAATTGTATTGAGGATTCAATCCTTGATTGATCGCATTGAAGGCTGTGAATGTAACAGGTGTGCCTGCACAAACATTGTTTCCATCAGACTGTAATTCGACACCAGGGGTTACCAAAGGCAACATGGTGATATCAATAATCTCTTGAGAAGAAGTTACACCATTGGAACAAAGATCACCTGATGTTATTACCAATCCAATACTCATGTCAGCGGCCAAACCAATGATGGTGTAAGAGGGACCTGTTGTGGAAACAATAGTCCCCGTGTTCAAATCTACCCATTCATATGCTGCGATTGTGGTTACATCAACAGATGAGGCTGTGATAGTCACATCACTTCCTTCACATGCTGCATTCCCTACTGCATCTGAACTCAGTGTTACGGTAACAGTATTCACTGGGAGAACAACAAAATCAATCACTCCATCAGTTACAATGTCTGATACTTCACAGATATTGTCTCCATTCATTTCCACAGTCACATCATCACCATTAGACAAGCTAGATGTTATGAATACAGGATTGGTTTCCCCTATCTGCGCCACCCCATTTATGAACCATTGGTAGGTCTCTCCTCCCAATACGTTGGATGCTGATGCAGTAAATGTAACTGCTGTTCCTTCGCAAATGGCATTATCGAGGTCATCAGAAGAAACTGTCACTCCTGTTGCCACAAGAGGATTAACGATAACATTCGATAACGCCAAGGCATCTTCAGGTAATGTGCTTGCACAAACTTCATTACTCAGAACGGTCAATGAAACAACATCTCCAGCAGCTGGCGCATAGGAGTATGAGTCAAAAGCCGCCCCACTTCCAGCGGAAACAACGGTTCCATTCACAGACCATTCCCAAGTGGGATTGGCGCCAGTGTTCAATTCATTCTGAACTGAATAAGTAACTATATCACCAGCACAAACCACTGTCAAGTCCACATCAAACTCTGCACTTGGAATCGCTGTGGGTAACATGGTAACATCTAGGATAGCAGAGGCCACATCGCCCAAAGTACAAACGTCATTGGAAGTGACATTCAATTCAATGGACATATCTGAACTCAACCCTAAAATGCTGAGTGTTGGTCCAGCATTGGATATTACCAGTCCGCTATTTAAGTCAACCCACTCATATGATGGATTAGAACCTGCATCCGAAACAGTTGCTGTGAGCAATACATCGGTTCCCTCACAGGCTACATCTCCCGGTGCATCAGAGACCAAAGTAACAGATGGCGGTGTAGCTGGCGTAACGGTGATGACTATATTGTCTGTATCCGTTGATCCAACAGAGCAAAGATCATCTGAAGTCACCGTCACTTGAATGGTCATATCAACCGTTGGATTAACGATGGTATAAGTATCCGTTCCTGTTGCAACAGTTGCTCCAGTAGTTACATCTACCCAATCAAAATTTGGATTGGCTCCTGCATCTATTGCGGTCGCAGTTAATACCACATCACCTCCTGCACAAACGGCATTGCCTGGAGCATCTGAATTAACTGTAACAACAGGGGTCAATGGCAATGTCACATTGATGGTTTGACTTGCCGTCAAGATGTCATTGACCAAACATAAATCGTCTAAAATCGTTGCTGTTACTGTAACAATTTGACCATCTTGCAATGTAGTAGAGCTGAAAGTTGAGCCGGCTCCTGCTACGGTTCCATTGATATCCCAAACATAATTCACATTGGTCATCCCAGGGGTAATGGATGTGGTAAAATCTACCTGCGTTCCCTGACAGATGTCTGTGGCAGATGGCGTCAAAGTCAAGACTGGATCAATGCTCGGTAAAATATTCACATCAATGGCATTGCTCACTACAACAGGAGTAGCAGAACAATTGGCGTCGGCTGTTAAGCTAACACTTACCTGATCGCCATCATTCAGCCCGGCAAATGTGGCCGTTGTAGAGGATGCTATACCTTGGCTAATACCGTTAACCAACCAGTCATAGATTGGATTAATTCCTGCATCAGTTGCTACAACATTAAATACTGCATCTTCGCCGGCACACAAATCATTGGCCACTATTGAAACAAGTGCAGATGGATTGACAAAAGGCTCAACTGTCAATACGCCAGAAGTAGCAGAAACTGTCGTTGTAGTGGCGCATGCAGCATCACTTGTTAGGGTTACTTCAACAATCTGGCCATCAACTGGATTGGTTTGGTTAAACACAGCACCAGTGACAGTTGGATCAACGATTCCATTGACAGACCATGTGTAAACAGGAGCAGTACCTTCATTGGTAACAGTAGCGGTATAAACAACTGGGACCCCTGAACAAACTAAATCATTGATTGCATCTGAAGCAATTGCAACAGTTGGAGTGACGCTATTGACCACCATTGAAATTCCTGTCGTTGCAGTTACTGTTGAAGAAGTTTGACAAGTGTTATTGGATGTAACAACCACATTGATCACATCACCATTTGCTATTGCCACAGGCGTGTAAGTATTGCTAACACCGTTAGGACCAACATTGATACCATTAACGGTCCATTGATATAGAGGTGTAGTTCCTGCATCTACAGCGGTAGCCGTAAAGGTCACTGCATCACCCAAACAAATGGTGTTTCCTGGGTTGGCAGCAATGGAAACAGAAGGGGTAACAATAGGCTGAACATCTATATTCAGGGCATTGCTGTTGGCAACAGCGGTATTTAAGCATGATGCATTAGAAGTTATCTGTAAAGTGATTACATCATTATCCGCCAGGGTTGATGTGGAGAAAGTAGCCAATGTAGCACCTGGCACATTGATACCATTTACTTGCCATTGGTACAATGGAGCAGTTCCACCATTGGTAACGGTTGAGGTAAAGTCAACATTCACTCCAGCGCAAATTGATGTAGCGCTTTGCGCAATGATCACACTTGGCGTCACAAGCGGCTCCACAATCAAAGGCTGATTGCTCGCCGAATCACTCGGATTGGTCAAACAAGTTGCATTGCTCAACAAAATCACTTCAACCACATCTCCGTTCACTGGAGTCACATAAGTAAAGGTGGGTGTATTCACACCAACTTGAACGACTTCATTGACTTTCCAGATATACTGAGGCGCATTTCCAGGATTGGTTGGGGCAGCGGTAAATAGAACCGCTGAACCATCACAAATGGTATTATTCACTGCGTTATTGCTGATCGACACATCAGGAGCATTTCCCCCGACGGTCATTACGATAGGAGAACTTTCAACAGATGCGTTGGTTTGACAAACATTGGTTGTTCCCATCACAACGGAAACTTGATCACCACCCAACAAGGTAGAGGTAACAAACGTTGATGTTGTCACACCCGTTGCAATACCGTTTACTTCCCAGCTGTATGTCGGATTTAGACCTCCGTCCACTGGAACAGCAGTAAATGTTACTTCATCGTTGGCACAAATGCTTGTTTGACTGGCATTTATAGAAACTTGAGGATCTAACAATGGAAGAACATCCATTTGAATACTATTGCTCAGCACATTGTTGTTGCTCAAACAAGTTGCATTGCTCACCAAAGTAACTTGAACTATATCACCATCAACCAATGTTGTGGTAAGGAAACTGCTGGTTGTTTGACCTGTCACTACATTACCATTGATGGTCCATGTATATACAGGGGCTATACCACCATTGGTAGGAGTAGCAGTAAAATCAACCTGTGAACCAGCACAAATAGAATTGTCCGCATCATCAGAAGTCAATACCACTGTTGGGGTATTATCAGTAACATTCATGGTCACAGGAGCCAGAGCAACAACTACATTGTTCAATGTACAAGCATTGTCTGCTGTCATGGTCACATTGATAACATCGCCATTTTGAAGACTTGAGGAAGAGTATGTAGGCAAATTATTACCTACTACGATACCGTTCACTGTCCATTCGTAGGTTGGCGCAACTCCTCCATTGGTGGGGGTTGCCGTAAAATCAACTTGATCACCAAAACAAATGTCTGTGTCAGATGCAGCGATGACCACTGTAGGATCTTGTACACCCAGAACGTCCATGGATACCGTCAACGATTGAGAGGTCGAATAAGCTTGGCAAAGGTTGTTCGATACTACTCGACCAAAAATTTCATCGCCATTGACCAAAGCGGTAGTTGTGAAGGTATTGTTCGTCTCTGAAGGAATCAAAGTACCATTTAAGTACCATGAGTATACTGGTGCAGAGCCACCGTCATTGGGCACCAATGTAAATATCACTTGATCACCTTCACAAATCGTGGAATCTGAAACCGTAAGATCCACTGAAGGGGATAACAAAGGTGAAACAATTACGGTAATACTGTCAGCGCCTTCCGCAGCGCTCAAACAGGTTGCGTTACTGATCAAAGTGGCCTTAACAATATCACCATTGCTCAATGAATCTGTGATATAGGTCGTATTGTTCAATACAGCTGAAACACCGTTCACCGTCCAGTTCACCACTGGAGCAGTTCCACCATTGGTAATATTGGCTATGAAAGTAACGATTGATCCTGCACAAATGGTATCGGAAGCTACGTTATCAATGATGTCTACAGTAGGATCGTTGCTACCAACAATCATAACCAATTCATTGCTCACTGCCGTATCCACTGCTAAGCAGAGACTATTGGACGTCATGATCACTCGTATCGTGTCTCCATCAAACAGGTTGGAAGTTGTGTAATTGTCTACGTTGGTATTTACAGTAACCCCGTTGATTTGCCACTCATAGATAGGCAAAGTTCCACCGTCGGTAGGAGTTGCTGTAAAAGTCACACTGGCTCCGGTACAAATGTTCAACTGGGATGCTGTAATGGCAACAGATGGAACAATGGTACCCACTAGAGCACCTTCATCCACTTGACCATCGCAGTCATCATCCAAGAAGTTACAAATTTCAACGGCTCCCGGGAATATCAAATTATTTGAATCATCACAATCTGTATTATCCAAAACAAAACCTACTGGAACGTCACAACTCACAGAGTCAACCAATGGGTCACCAAATCCATCTCCATCAGCATCAGCGTAATAAGTGTCGCCGAGATTTTCATCAATATTTCCGTCACAGTTATCATCCAAATCATTGCAGACCTCCACTCCATTTGGATTGATTTGATCGTTCATGTCATCGCAATCATTTTGGCAAATGGTGAAACCGTCTCCATCCTGATCGTAAAGTTCATCAACATTGCCATCGCAGTTGTTGTCAATGTTATCACAATAGATAGGATCCACTCCTTCTAAAATACCAGGGTTGATGCTTGCATTGTTGTCATCACAATCATCTTGACAAGTTGAATATCCGTCACCATCCTGATCAAACCCTTCATCTATTGTTCCGTCGCAATTGTCATCTAAGGCATTACAAATCTCTGTCGCTCCCGGATTGATAGCGGCATCCAAATCATCACAGTCACCATTTTGTGCTGAATAACCAGCAGGCACTGAACAAGACAATGAATCCGTCAATGGATCTGCCACTCCATATCCATCCAAATCTCCATCGATGTAATATAATGTTAATGGCAAACTTCCATCATCCACCAAACCATTACAATCGTCATCTATACCGTTACAAACTTCAATTGCATTGGGATTGACATTGGCATCTGTATCCAAACAGTCAGTATTGTCTAGAACGTAACCAACAGGTACATCGCAGCTATCCTTTGGATTATTGAGATCCCCAAAACCATCACCATCGGCGTCAGCATAATAGGTGGTTGTCAGACCTTCGTCAGTCTGTCCATCACAGTTGTCGTCTACTCCGTTACAAATTTCAACCCCATTGATGTTGATGTTGGCATCAAAATCATTGCAATCTCCTCCGCAGAAGGTAAAACCATCTCCATCCTGATCATACAATTCATCGATATTTCCATCACAGTTATTATCAATACCATCGCAAAATGCTGGATCTACTCCTTCGGCAATTCCCGGATTTATAATGGGGTTGTTATCATCGCAGTCGTCTTGACAAGTAGTGTATCCATCACCGTCTACATCAAAACCTTCGTCGATATTCAAATCGCAGTTATCATCTATTCCGTTACAAATCTCAATGGCCATTGGATTCACCAGCGCATCAAGGTCATCGCAATCGAGCAACTGACTAGTATATCCAGCTGGGGGGCCACAAGACAATGTGTCTGTGGTTGGGTCAGAAACACCATACCCATCCAAATCATTGTCTAAGTAATACAAAGCCAATGAAGTAAAACCTCCATCTGCATCTCCATCACAATTTTGATCGATACCATCACAAATCTCTGGAGCTCCAGGGTAAATGGTATTGTCTAAATCATTACAATCTGTATTATCCAAAATATATCCTGGCACAACAGAGCAAGAAACGGAATCATTCAAAACATCACCAAACCCATCCAAATCCAAATCTGCATAATAGGTTGTGGTTGGGAATCCTTCATCAATTGCTCCATCACAATTGTTGTCTACACCATCACAAACTTCAGTTGCCAATGGATTAATAGCTGGGTTGTTGTCGTCACAATCAAGACTATTGATAACATATCCAACAGGAACGTCACAAGAGTCCTTGGTTGCTGCTAAATCGCCATATGTATCTCCATCCACATCAGCGTAGTAGGTATTAGAAATTCCGTCATCAGAAATTCCGTTACAATTTTGATCCAAACCATCACAAATTTCAATAGCACCAGGATTAATGGTATTATCGGCATCATTACAATCTGTGTTATCTAATACATATCCAGTGGGCGCTGCGCATGTGTCGAATGGGTTATTAAAATCACCAAAGCCATCCAAATCAGCATCCAAATAATAAGTCAAATTGATGCCATCATCGATTGCCCCATTACAGTTATCATCGATGTTGTTACAAATTTCTTGAGCCGCAACATTTATACTTGGATCAGCATCATTACAGTCTGTAAAATCCAAAACATAATTCGGAACCGGAGTACATGACTGTAACAATCCTGTGATATCACCAAATCCATCACCATCCAAATCTGGATAATAATCAGTCAATAAATCTTCATCAATATTTCCATCACAATTATTGTCCAAACCATCACACAATTCAGGAGCTCCAGGGAACACCGTATTGTCTGCATCGTTGCAATCTGTATTATCCACAACATAACCTGTGGGTTGTCCACAAGCAATGCTGTCTACTGCGGGATCACCAAATAAATCTCCATCTGCATCCGCATAATAGGTCAACAAACCTGTTGCACCATTGTCTGCATTGCCATCACAATTTTGATCAATGCC
>JACCDU010363044.1_pt1 | contig 59353 bp, 55 predicted proteins | sample 7446081 | NCBI WGS metagenome assembly JACCDU01 (sample SAMN15323447, study PRJNA562643) | freshwater metagenome | isolation source: river surface water | place: USA:Blue River Watershed | collected 2017-08-17 | reverse complement strand
CGGCCAGGGCCATGCCCACGGCGTTGGTGATGCCCTGACCCAGCGGGCCGGTGGTGGTTTCCACGCCGGGGGTGATGCCCACTTCGGGGTGGCCGGCGGTCTTGCTGTGCAGCTGGCGGAAGTTCTTGAGTTCTTCGATCGGCAGCTTGTAGCCCGTCAGGTGCAGCACCGAATAGATCAGCATGGAGGCGTGGCCGTTGGACAGCACGAAGCGGTCGCGGTTGGCCCAGTGCGGGTTCTTGGGGTTGTGTTGCAGGTGATCGCCCCACAGCGCCACGGCCATGTCGGCCATGCCCATGGGGGCGCCGGGATGACCGGAGTTGGCTTGTTGAACGGCGTCCATTGCCAAGGCGCGGATCGCATTGGCCATTTGTTGCTTGTTTGCCATGAAGGGCAGCTCCGGTCTGTAGATTCGGGAAAACCCCGGATTTTAACGGCCGCAGCCGCGTCCAGGGCCGTAACCGGAGTTACAACCGAAGGCCATTGGATCGTCGGCGCGCCTGACCCGGGCGCCGTGCGTGCCTGCCCTCGTGGCAACATCGCCCCATGAGCATTTCCTTCGAAGTTCCCACCGGCTTCGCCGCCCAGGCCATGGTGCTGGCCGCCGGCCGCGGCGAGCGCATGCGCCCGCTGACCGATGCCACCCCCAAGCCCCTGCTGGCCGTGCGTGGCCAGCCGCTCATGCAGTGGCCCATGCAGGCACTGGCACGCGGTGGCTTTACCCGTCAGCTGGTCAACACCGCCTGGCTGGGCGAGCAGATTCCGGCGCATTTCGGCGACCGTGTGGCCTGGCCGGGCCTGCCTGAGGTGCAGATCGCGTATTCGCACGAAGGCCGTGATTTTGGCCGTGCGCTGGAAACCGCCGGTGGCATCCTGCGCGCCCTGCCGGCGCTGGAGGATGTGTTTTGGGTCGTGGCGGGTGATGTGTTCGCGCCCGATTTCGTGTTCAGCATGGATGCGGTGCAGCGCTTCGCCGCCAGCGGCCGGCAGGCGCACCTGTGGCTGGTGCCCAACCCGGCGCACAACCTCAAGGGCGATTTCGGTCTGGCCGCAGACGGGCGCGTGCTCAACCTGCCCGCCGGGGACGCCGGGCGGCAATGCACCTTCAGCACCATCGCGCTGTACCGCCGCAGCTTCTTCACCCGTGCCGATGTCCCCGCCCCTGCCGGCAACCCGCAGGGCGTGGCCGTGCCGCTGGCCCCCATGCTGCGCGCTGCCATGGACCGCGGCGAAGTCAGCGGCGAGGTGTACGCCGGTGCCTGGACCGATGTGGGCACGTCCGAGCGGCTGGCACAGCTCAACGCCTGAGCCGACCTTCCAGCCCAATGCCCTTGTGCCGTTCGCGTGCAGGGACGCACTCCTACAATGACCCGATGACCGAGACATCCCTTTACGCCGACCGCCGCGCCCGCCTGGCCGCCCAGCTGGGTGCGGGCGGCATCGCCATCATCCCCACGGCCCGCGAGCAGCAGCGCAACCGCGACAGCGACTTCCTGTTCCGGCACGACAGCTATTTTTATTACCTGACCGGCTTCACCGAGCCCAACGCCTGGCTGGTGCTGACCGCCGAGGGCGAGGCCACGCTGTTTTGCCAGCCCAAGGACCTGGAGCGCGAGATCTGGGACGGCATCCGCCTCGGGCCCGATGCGGCGCCGGCCGCGCTGGGCGTGCAACGCGCGCTGTCTGTGGCCGGGCTGGACGCGCAGCTGCCCAGGTTGCTGGAAAACCGCAGCACCGTCTGGTTCCCTTTTGCCACCCACGACGGGCTGGAGAGCCGCATCGAGGGCTGGCTCAAACCGGTGCGCGCCCGCGTGCGCTTTGGCGCCCTGTGCCCTGACCAGCAGCGCGATGTGTGCGCCCTGCTCGACGAGATGCGGCTGGTGAAAGACGCGCACGAACTGGACGTCATGCGTCGCGCCTCCACCATCAGCGCGCGCGCCCACATCCGCGCCATGCAGCGTTCGGCGGCCATGTTGCGCGCCGGGCAGGAACTGCGCGAATACCACCTGGATGCCGAACTGCTGCACGAGTTCCGCCAGCACGGCTCGCAGTACCCTGCCTATGGCTCCATCGTGGCCGGTGGCGCGAACGCCTGCATCCTGCATTACCGCGCCGACAAGGCGCTCATCCAGAGCGGTGATCTGGTGCTGATCGACGCCGGCTGCGAACTGTACGGTTACGCCAGCGACATCACGCGCACCTTCCCGGCCAACGGAAAGTTCACCGGTCCGCAGCGCGAGCTCTACGAGCTGGTGCTGGCTTCGCAGGACGCGGCGGTGGCCGCCACCCGGTCCGGCGCGCGCTTTGTGGACCCGCACAACGCCACGGTGGCGGTGCTGGCGCAAGGTCTGCTCGACGTCGGCCTGCTTGACAAAAACAAGGTGGGCAGCGCGCAGGACGTGATCGCCAACCGCAGTTACTTTCCGTTTTACATGCACCGCACCGGCCACTGGCTGGGCATGGACGTGCACGACTGCGGCAGCTATGTGGAGCCGTCCGAGGTGGGCCAGGTCAGCGAGCGCAAGGACCCGCTGAGCGGCGAGCTCATCAAGGACCGCCCCAGCCGTATCCTGCGCGAAGGCATGGTGCTGACCATCGAGCCCGGCCTGTACGTGCGTCCGGGCGAAGGTGTGCCTGAAAAATTCTGGAACATTGGCATCCGCATCGAGGACGACGCGGTGGTCACCGAGGGCGGTTGCGAGCTGATCACGCGCGGCGTACCGGTGGCCCCCGACGAGATCGAAGGGCTGATGCGTGCCTGAACTGCAGGGGCGCATCGTTTCGGTCCAGGTGGGCAGCTCGCGCCTGCTGCGCGTGGGCGAGCGCACGCTGCGTTCGGCCATCGGCAAGCAGGCCGTCGAAGGCCCTGTGGCTGTGGGGCCGCTGGGGCTGGCGGGCGACGAGCAAAACGACCTGAGCGTGCACGGCGGCCTGTTCAAGGCGGTGTACGCGCTGCCGCACCCGCATCTGGCCTGGTGGTCGGCGCAGCGTCGGGCGGCCAGTGTTTCAATGCTGGATGAAACCTTCACACCCGGCCAGCTGGGCGAAAACCTGAGCATCGAGGGCGTGGATGAGCGCAGCGTCTTCATCGGCGACCGTCTGCGCTTTGCGGGCGGCGTGGTGTTGCGGGCGACCGAGCCGCGCCAGCCCTGCGCCAAGTTCAATGCTGTGCTGGGGTACGAGCGTGCCGGCAAGGAGATGGTGCAGTCCGGCCGATGCGGTTTTTATCTGGCGGTGGAGGTGCCCGGTGTGCTGTGCGCGGGCGAGGTCTTTGTGCTGCAACATGGCCCGCGGGAGACCTCGATGGCCCAGGCCCTGCAGCAAAAGGCCTTCAAACACTTGCGCTGATGTCCACCGATCTTTGCGCTCAGGTCAAAACCGCTGCCACCTGCTCCGCACTATTACTTAGTCGGGACGCTTGAACCCGGAGCCTACAATGCCCCGACCGGCGCGCGCCACAAGCGGCGCGCCGCCCAGAACAACAGGAGAATCCGATGAGCAACAAGCTCCAGGCCGAAGAAAAACGCGCCATCCTGCGCAAAGCGGCGCTCGAATACCACGAGTTTCCCACCCCCGGCAAGGTCGCCATTGCCGCCACCAAGCAGCTGGTCAACCAGCATGACCTGGCGCTGGCCTATTCACCCGGCGTGGCCGCCCCGTGCGAAGAGATCGTCAAGGACCCGGCGGCCGCTTTCAAGTACACCAGCCGCGGCAACCTGGTCGGCGTGGTGACCAACGGCACCGCGGTGCTGGGCCTGGGCGACATCGGTGCGCTGGCCGGCAAGCCGGTCATGGAAGGCAAGGGCGTGCTGTTCAAGAAGTTCTCGGGCATCGATGTGTTCGACATCGAGATCAACGAGAAGGACCCGGACAAGCTGGTCGAGATCATCGCTGCGCTCGAACCCACCTTTGGCGGCATCAACCTCGAAGACATCAAGGCGCCCGACTGTTTCTACATCGAGCGCAAGCTGCGCGAGCGCATGAAGATTCCGGTCTTCCACGACGACCAGCACGGCACCGCCATCGTGGTGGGTGCGGCCATACTCAACGGCCTGAAAGTCGTGGGCAAGGACCCCAAAAAGATCAAGCTGGTCACCTCCGGCGCTGGTGCCGCAGCACTGGCCTGTCTGGGCCTGCTGGTCAAGCTGGGCATCCCGCGCGAAAACATCTGGGTGACCGACCTGGCCGGTGTGGTCTACGAAGGCCGCACCGAGTTGATGGACGAGGACAAGATCCAGTTTGCCCAGAAGACCGATCAGCGCAAGCTGGCCGAGGTGATTGAGGGCGCCGACGTGTTCCTGGGGCTGTCGGCCGGTGGCGTGCTCAAGAGCGAGATGGTGGCCAAAATGGCCGCTAAACCGCTGATCCTGGCGCTGGCCAACCCGAACCCGGAAATCATGCCGGAGGACGTCAAGGCGGTGCGCGACGACGCCATCATGGCCACGGGCCGCACCGACTACCCCAACCAGGTCAACAACGTCCTGTGTTTCCCCTACATCTTCCGGGGCGCGCTGGACTGCGGCGCGACCACCATCACGCTGGAGATGGAAATCGCTGCCGTGCACGCGATCGCCGAGCTGGCACAGGCCGAGCAGAGCGAGGTGGTGGCTGCCGCCTACGTGGGCCAGCCCCTGGCCTTTGGCCCCGAGTACCTGATTCCCAAGCCCTTCGATCCGCGCCTGATGATGAAGATCGCCCCGGCCGTGGCCAAGGCCGCAGCCGACAGCGGTGTGGCCTCGCGCCCCATCGCCGACATGGACGCCTACCGCGAGCGCCTGCAGGGTTTCGTCTACGCCTCGGGTACGACCATGAAGCCGATCTTCACGGCCGCCAAACGCGCGCTCAAGAAGCGCGTGGTCTACAGCGAGGGCGAAGAAGAGCGCATCCTGCGCGCTGCGCAGATCGTTGTCGACGAAGGCATTGCCCGCCCGACGCTGATCGGCCGTCCCGCCGTGATCGCGCAGCGGATCGAGAAGTTCGGTCTGCGCCTGCAGGAAGGGCTGGACTACGATGTGGTGAACGTCGAGCAGGACGACCGCTACCGCGACTTCTGGCAGACCTACCACCGCATGACCGAGCGCAAGGGCGTGACGGAGTCGATCGCCAAGATCGAAATGCGCCGCCGCCTGTCGCTGATCGGTGCCATGCTGGTCCACAAGGGCGATGCCGACGGCATGATCTGCGGCACCTGGGGCCATAACGCGCACCACCTGACCTACATCGACCAGGTGATCGGCAAGCGCCCCGGCGTGACCACTTTTGCCGCCATGAACGGGTTGATGCTGCCTGGCCGCCAGGTCTTCATTGTGGACACCCACGTCAACTACGACCCCAGCGCCGAGCAGCTGGCCGAGATCACGGTCATGGCCGCCGAGGAAATGCGCCGCTTCGGCATCGCGCCCAAGGCCGCCTTGCTCAGCCACTCCAACTTCGGTACCTCCAGCCAGCCCAGCGCGGTCAAGATGCGCCAGGTGCTGGAACTGCTGCGGCGCAATGCGCCCTGGCTTGAAGTCGACGGCGAGATGCACGGCGACGTGGCACTCGATGCGGCGGCCCGCGCGGCCATCATGCCGCACAGCGCCCTGACCGGCAGCGCCAACCTGCTGGTGATGCCCAACATCGATGCCGCCAACATCGCCTACAACCTGCTGAAAACGGCAGCAGGTGGCAATATCGCCATCGGCCCGGTGCTGCTGGGCGCGGCCAAGCCGGTCCACATCCTGACGCCGAGCACCACGGTACGCCGCATCGTCAACATGACGGCGCTGACGGTGGCCGACGCCAACGCGCACCGTTGAGACTGGGCCTGCTGTCACCGGTTTTGAAATGACGCGGCGACAGCAGGCACTTACTTAGTTGCAGTCAATGACCGTTCGGTTCTGCCTGTTTTGCAGGCAGGCCCTTGCTTTTTTTTGTGCAATGCATCACACTTGCGCCCCTGAGTGTTCGGGTTAACCCGGTGCTCTTGAAAGGTGTTTCGTGGTGGCTCGACTTGCCGTGTATTCCAGGCGCTGGACGCTGTTGGTTCTGGGACTGGGGTGGCTGACATGCACGCAATTGGTGCATTCAAGGTCGCAGCCCGAAGTCATCGACCGGTCTGTCATTGCACTGGCCGCGTTGCCTCAAGAAGGTCAACAGACCTACCGACTTATCCACCAAGGTGGTCCTTTTCCTTACGAGAAGGATGGGTCGGTTTTTGGCAACCGGGAGCGGCAACTGCCCAGGCAGGTGCGGGGCTACTACCGTGAATACACCGTCAGGACCCCCGGCGCGAGCGATCGTGGCGCCCGACGCATTGTGTGTGGTGGCGAGTTGCCGAAACAACCGGACGCCTGCTACTACACCGCTGACCATTACGCGAGTTTTCGCGTGATCGTCCCGCAAAAGAATTGATATTGATTGTCAGGAAGACCCAAAATGGAAACCGTGCAGCGGACACAACAGGACATGCCCCTCAAGGGCGTTCGCTCGAACATCGTGCAGTCGATTCGCGCCCACCGCGTGAGCGACCTGCAGGAAGCTGCCCAGAAACTGGGCCACCACTTTCTGTACGCCAGCCTCGCCGACGCCCAGAGCAAGCAGGACGTGCTGGACATGATCGGCGCGCAATTCACGCTGCCGACCCACTTTGGCAAAAACTTTGACGCCCTGTACGACTGCATGACCGATCCGCTGCACAAGTCCGGTCCGCAGCCGGGCTTCATCGTGGTCCTCGAGCAGATCCCCACCAACGTCAAGTTCGACAAGGAAGCGCGCGAGCAGCTGCTCGACATCTTCCGCGACACGGCCGACTACTGGGCTGACCGCAAGGTGCCGTTCCGCTGCTTCTATTCTTTCTCGGTGGCGCGCGCTGCTGCCCAGGCCGGTCAGGCCCGCTCGGCCGATGCCGAAGGCGCTGAAGTCGATATCGAGGAAGGCGAGAAGATGCCGACCGACAAGCTGGTGGACGTGTCCCCGCTGGCCCTGCGCATGAGCAGCCCGTTCAACGCGGGTTACTGGCTGGCCGCAGCCTGATTCAGGCCCGGCTCCAGCACAAAGCCCCGCCATGCGGGGCTTTGTCGTTTCAGGACACCTGCTGCGCCAGCGCGATGTATTCGGCCACCGGCACCTCTTCGGCGCGCCGTTGCAGATCGAATGCGCCGGCAAAGCTCTTTTCATCGAGCCACTTGCCCAGCGTGTGGCGCAGCAGCTTGCGGCGCTGGCTGAAAGCCACCTGCACCAGTTTCTCCAGCACGGCGCGGTCCAGCGCGGCCGGGTGGGCGTGCGGCACCATGCGTACCACTGCACTGTCCACGCGCGGCGGCGGATCGAAGCTCTCGGGCGGCACAAACAGCACGTTCTCCATCGCATAGCGCCACTGCAGCATGACCGACAGGCGTCCGTAATCGCCGGTGGCCGGCTGCGCCACCATGCGGTCGATGACCTCTTTTTGCAACATGAAGTGCTGGTCTTCGATCACCTGCACATGGTCAAGCAGATGGAACAGGATCGGGCTGGAGATGTTGTAGGGCAGGTTGCCGACCACGCGCAATTTTTGAGCGCTGCCCGCCGGCAGGATGTCGCGGGCCAGGGCGGTGAAGTCCACCTTGAGCACATCGGATTCGACCACGCGCAGCTGCGGGTGCTCGCGCAGGCGGCGTGCCAGATCCCGGTCCAGTTCGACCACGGTGAGTTGACCCAGACGCTCAACCAGCGGCTGGGTCAGCGCCGCCAGACCCGGGCCGATCTCGACCATGGTCTGACCTGGCGCCGGCGCGATCTCGCGCACGATGGCGTCGATGATGCCGCCATCCGACAGGAAGTGCTGGCCGAAGCGTTTGCGGGCGATGTGCTTCATGTTCAGCGTCCGGCGGCCGCCGGTTGAACTTGGGGCGCCTCGCGCATCTCCACATAGGCGCGCCCGCGCACGTCTTCGACCCAGCGTTCATGGGCTTCGTCCAGACGTTTCTCGCGCAGGGCTGCACGGGCCATCTCGCGCTGTTCCTTTTCAGGCACGGCCACACGCCGGCGTTCGGTGACTTCAAGGATGTGCACCCCGAAACGCGACACCAGTGGGTCGCTGATCTGGCCGGGCTGCAGGCGGTTCATGACTTCCTCGAATTCGGGGACGAACTGCCCTGGGCTGGCCCAGCCCAGATCGCCGCCCTGGGCAGCGCTGCCGTCCTGCGACTGCTCGCGCGCGGCCTGCGCAAAGGACGTGCGGCCCGACAGGATCTGCCGGCGCAGCTCTTGCAGGCGGGTCGCGGCCTGATCGCGCGAAAGCTGTGGGGTCGGGCGCAGCAGGATGTGGCGCGCGCGGGTTTGCACCACGCTCATGACCGCTGCGGGTTGGCGACGCTCCAGCAGTTTGAGGATGTGAAAACCGGCGCCGGAGCGCACAGGGCCTGTGGTGCCCTGCGGTGCCAGCGAGCGGACCGCGTCGACAAAGAGTTCGGGGTAGCGGTCTGCAGAGCGCAGTCCCATTTCGCCACCCTTGGCACCCTTGTCAAAAGCCTGCGAGTGGGCTTTGGCCAGCTGCGCGAAGTCCTGGCCGCTGCGGGCGCGGCGGGCAATGTCCTGGGCCTTGTCTTCGAGCGCCTTGAGCTCGGCGGGCGAGCTGTTCTCCGGCACGGCGACCAGGATCATGGCGATGTTGAGCTCGGCGGGACCTTCCTGGGCACCCTGGCTTTGTTCGCGGATGAACTGGTCGATTTCTGCTTCGCTGATGCGGATGCGGGCGTCCACTTCGCGTTCGCGCAGACGCGACAGGGTCAGCTGGTTCCTCAGTTGCTGGCGGAACACGGCCACGGTGATGCCCTGCTGCGCCAGCCGCTGGTGAAAGGCCTCGCGGCTGAGCTGGTTGTTGGCGGCCACATTGGCTTCGGCCTGGTCGATCTGATCGTCGTCGATCCGGATACCCTGCTCCTGTGCCAGCTGCAGTTGCGCTTTTTCATTGACCAGCATCTCCAGCGCCTGCTGCGTCAGCTGCTGCGCTGGCGGCATTGGCGCGCCGCGCGATGCCAGATCGCGTGTCAGGCGGCTGCGCATGGCCTGCACTTCGCTGTTGGTAACGGGTTCGCTGTTGACGACGGCCACGATGAAGTCCGCGGACTGGATGTTGGCCGAACCCTGGGCGAGTACCACGGTGGCCTGAAGCAGGGCCAGCGCGGCCGCCATGGCCGTCAGGAGGGTGCGTGTGCGGGGCAGCAATTCATTCATATTGCAGGAAGCGACTGGGCGTCGTCGGGTTTTCGCGCAGGTACTGGTAGCGCGGGATGTTTCTGCGCAGAGTGTCGAGTGGGCTCACGCCCACCCGGCCAAAGCCCACCAGTTCGAGCTGGAACATCAGCCGGGTGGTGGCGGTGGCCACGGTGCTTTGCAGCCGTTCAAAAGCGACGCGGCCGAGCCAGCAACCCGCATCGTATTCAAAACCGATCAAGGTATCGACCAGCCGTTTTTCCTGCAGACTGTAGTTCATGCGGCCCACGCTGTACCAGCGTTCGGCGCCCAGCCCCTGGCCAACGGCCTTGACCCCGGAGTCGTCCGGCCGGTTTTTCCAGCGCAGGTCACTGAGCGGCCATTGCCAGCCTATGTCCACCAGTTCGGTGCTTGGCGTGACCGCCTGGTTTTGCCGATAGGCGAAATTGAGCAAGCGGTAAGGACCCGGGTTGTAACGGGCCTGCAGGGTCGAGCGTTGCACAGCGCGTGTCTGGTTGTTGAGCTGGACAGTGCCGTCAAGCGACAGCTGGTCGCTCCAGCGTGTGCCCGCGCCCAGCAGCAGGTCACTCAGACCTTTCTGGTCTTCCGGTGCGTTGGCCGCATTGAGGGAGACTCGCTGGTCGCTCAGGCGCAGGCGCTGGGCGATGCCCACCCGCACCAGTTCGGCGCCACTGGTGCTGTCGAAAAAGCGGCTGTTGACGCCAAAGGTGAGGGCGTTGTTGTCCACGATGCGGTCCTGGCCCACATAGGGGTTTTCGCTGTAGATCGTGGACAGGTTGAAATCCGTCTTGCCGGTGTCGTAGAGCGGCAGCATGGACTGGTCCTGGAAAGCCGTGCGTGCGTAGAACAGCCGGGGTTCGAGGGTCTGCACCAGACCGCGCCCGAACCACGAGGCCTCGCGCTCGAACACCAGTCCGCTGTCCAGACTGAAGGTGGGCAGCACGCGGTTGACGGAAGCGGTGCCGTTGTCCAGCGGTGACTGCATGTCGTATCGGGTGGCATGCAGCTGCACCTTGGGCGTGATGAAGCCCCAGGGCGCGATAAAGGGGCGACTGATCTGGGCTTGCGTGTAGCTGCGGGTGCCGTTGCGAAGTGTGGCAAAACCTGCAGGCAGGCGGCTGTAATCTGCCTCAAACCGGGTGGTGTCGCCGGTGACGGACCAGTCGAAACCATGGTCGTTCCATTGGCCGTAGCGCATGGTGATCTGTGGCGCCCGGTCATAGGGCGGCAGGATGTATGAACTCACATCCTGCTGTGTCTGCCAGCGCTGTACCAGGCCGACCATTGAAAAGCCACCGCGTCCCCAGGATGCAGTGGCTGTGGTGGGCAGCACCCGCTGGGTCAGTCCGACGGTGCCCGGAGCGCCAGAAGCGCCGAGGTAGGTTTTGGGGAAGTCCCGCCAGTAGGCGTCGTCGCTGACCCGGTTGATGGACAGTGCAGCCCCAATGCGGCCGATGTCTTCGATGCCGGTGTCGATGCTGCCGTTGTGCTGTGTCGCCAGTCCCCAGCGGCCTTGGTTGCGCAGGGCATCCTGGGGCAGCCAGTTCAGGCGGACCTGGCCGTTGTACTGGCTCTCCAGGTAGCGGAACTCCCCTTCCATGCCAACGCCCCGCCGACTCATGGCCCGTGCGATCAGGGTGGCGTCGCGGTTGGGGGCAATGTCCCAGTAATACGGCTGCATCACGTCGATGCCGCTGATCGAATCGATCGCCACCACCGGTACCAGCAGGCCGGAAGCCCGGTTGGTTTCGAGAGGAAAGCGGACATCGGGCAAGGGCGGTGTCTGGACACCGAAAAACTGGATCTGCACGTCCTCGGCCCGACCCACGCCTTCGGCCGCGTCGGTGCTGATGCGGCTGGCTTTCATGAGCCATTCGGGAAGCCACTCGGGGCCCGGTGTCACGCGGCAAGTGGTGTAGCGCGCCTGATGGATGGCCATCCGGTCTTCGTCGATGAAATCCAGCCGCTGGGCGTCGCCGTGGCCGCCCTGGGAGAGCCGGTAGCGGGGCGTCTCGAAGTGGCCCTGAAAACTGTCGAGCTGCAGCTCGGCGTTCGGTCCCTCAAACAGGTTGCCGTCGCGACTCAATCGCACATGGCCTTGTGCGTTCACCTTGTCGCGCGTCTGGTCGTATTCCAGACGGTCGGCGCGCACCACCAGGCCCGGTCTGCGCAGCACCACATGGCCTTCGAGCACGGCATCCATGTCGGGGCGCATCTCGATGCGGGCGGCATCGAGGTGCGTGCTGCCCTGGCTGCGTTCTGCCGGGCTCAGCTGTTCCTGCAGGCGCGGGCTGCTGCGCAGCACAATGCCTTGCGCCTGGGCCTGCACCAGGCACGGCCACAGGCCCAGCGCCAGCAGCAGGGCGGCTGGCAGGGGGCGAATGACGGGATGGGTGCGCAGCGACAAGATCAGCAAAGAAGAGGTTCGGGGAGTGCCCGGATGCACGGGGGCATTGAATAGAATGGATTATCCATGAGCCCACCTGTCACAGACCGCACCGTCACCTGGTCCAGCCCCGAGCGCGAAAGCCTTTTTGCCCGCTGGCTCGGCGCCCAGACCCTTCCCCAGTCCCTGCTGCCCGAAACCCTGCGCATCGCCTCGGCCGACGCGAGCTTTCGCCGCTACCTGCGCATCGACACCACCACAGGTGACACGCGCATCGTGATGGACGCGCCGCCCGACAAGGAAAACTGCGCCCCCTTTGTGCAGGTGGCGGGGCTGATGCAGGCCGCAGGCCTGCGCGCCCCCGAGGTGCTCGACTGGCAGCGCGAAGACGGCTTCATGCTGCTGACCGACCTGGGCGAGCAGACCATGATGTCGGCCATCGACGCCGAAAACCCCCAGGCCAACCGGGCTCTGTACCAGCAGGCGGTGGACACGCTGGTGCAGTGGCAGCAAGCCTCGCGCCCTGGTGAACTGCCACCGTACGACGAAGCCCTGCTGCGGCGCGAGCTCAGCCTGTTCCCCGACTGGTACCTGGCGCAGCACAAAGGTCTGGCGGTCGAAGGCAAGATGCGCGAGACGCTGGACAGCACCTTCGACGTGATCGTGCAGCGCAACCTGGCCGCGCCCAGCGTGTACGTGCACCGCGACTTCATGCCACGCAACCTGATGATGCCCTTCCACAGTGAGCAGCTGGGCGTGCTGGACTTTCAGGATGCGGTCTACGGTCCGGTGACGTATGACATTGCCAGCCTGATGCGCGACGCCTTTCTGAGCTGGGACGAAGACTTCGTGCTGGACGTCACCATCCGTTACTGGGAAAAGGCCCGCAAGGCCGGCCTGATGGATTTTGAGGACTGGCACAGCGACTTTGGCGCTTTCTACCGTGCCGTGGAGTGGATGGGCCTGCAACGACACCTGAAGGTGGCCGGCATTTTTGCGCGCCTGACCCTGCGCGACGGCAAGCCCAAATACCTGGCCGACGCACCGCGCTTCATCGCCTACATCCGCGCCACCGCCAGCCGCTACCGCGAACTCAAGCCCCTGCTGCGCCTGATCGACGAGGTCGAAGGCACCACGCCGCAGGTCGGCTTTGCCTACGGCCGGATGTGATTGCATGCCCCGTTTCCATTGCCCCGTCCCGTTGGCCACCGGCCAGGCGCTGAGTCTGCCGCCCGGTGCCGCCCGCCATGTGCAGGTGCTGCGCCTGCAGCCCGGCGCCGTCATCACCCTGTTCAATGGTGAGGGCGGCGAGTTCGAGGCCACAGTCACGCGCATGGGCCGCAGCGATGTGGACGTGGAGGTCGGCACGCACCACGCCATCGAACGCGAAGCGCCACGCGCCACCCATCTGCTGGCGGGCATCACGGCCAACGAGCGCATGGACTGGCTGGTCGAAAAAGCCACCGAGCTGGGCGTGGCCAGCATCACGCCTTTGATGGCCGAGCGCAGCGTGCTCAAGCTCAAGGGCGAGCGCGCCGACAAGAAGCTGGCCCACTGGCAAGGCGTGGCGGTCGCGGCGGCCGAGCAGTGTGGGCGCAACCGGGTGCCGGTGGTTCATCCGGCCGTTTCTTTGAGCGACTGGCTGGCATGTCCGTCTGCTGAAGGTCAACGCTGCGTTCTGTCGCTGGCGCAGGGGACCCGTTCGCTCGCTGCTGCAGCTGCAGGTGATGAACCTTTGGTCGTGCTGAGCGGGCCGGAGGGTGGGCTGAGTCCTGCAGAGGAAGCGCTGGCTTTGTCTTCGGGTTTCGTGCCCGTGACGCTCGGTTTGCGTGTGTTGAGGGCTGAAACTGCACCGCTGGCTGTGTTGGCCGCGCTGACCGTCTGAGTGGTTTTCCAGGGCTGAAACGTGGGGCTTGCACGGGCCTCATGCCGGGGTACCAGAAATCGGCCCGCGCAAGCCCCAGGCGTCCGTCCTTGCGTTTTGCCTGGCCCCCTCCCCAGTTCGGACCACCCCACCCATATACACTGGGGGGCATGAACGCCAGCCTCCTCCTCTTGACCCTTTGCCAGGGCCTTTTCCTCACCAACAACGTCACCTTCATCGCCATCAACGGTCTGGTCGGCCTGTCCATGGCGCCGCTGGGCTGGATGGCCACGTTGCCGGTCATGGGCTATGTGGTGGGCGGAGCACTGTCCACCGGACTGGTGGCCAAGAGCCAGAGTCGTTGGGGCCGTCGCGTGTCCTTTCAGCTCGGCCTGCTGGTCGCGCTGGGCTCGGCGCTGCTGGCCGCGTATGCGGCCTGGAGCCACAACTTCTGGCTGCTGGTTTTCTCCACCGTGGTGGCGGGCTACTACAGTGCCAACGGCCAGCTCTACCGCTTTGCCGCCGCTGAACTCTCCGCGCCCGACTTCCGTGAGAAAGCCATTTCGCTGGTGCTCGCAGGTGGCCTGATCGGCGCCATCGTCGGACCCAACCTGGCCTCGCGCACCCGCGGCCTCACCGAAACGCCGTTTGTGGGCGCTTATCTCGCGCTGGCGGTGGTGGCGGTTGTGGGGCTGGTGCTGATGCACTTCATCCGCTTTCCGGCGGCCGTCGCGCCCAAGCCGGGCGCGGCCAAAGCGGGATCGCTGGCCGACATCATGCGCCGCCCTGTGTTCATCGTCTCGGCCATCACCGCCGCCATGAGCTACGGCGTGATGAACCTGCTGATGGCGGCCACGCCGCTGGCCATGCAGGTTTGCGGTTACGGTTTCAGCGACGCCGCACTGGTGCTCGAATGGCATGTGATCGGCATGTTCGCGCCGGGCTTTTTCACGGGTGCGCTGATCAAGCGTTTCGGTGCGCTGCAGATCATGGCCGTGGGGGTGGTGCTCAACTTCGTGTGCATCGCCGTGGCGCTGTCGGGCGTGGACCTGCACCAGTTCCTGATCTCGCTGTTCCTGCTGGGCGTGGGCTGGAACTTTCTCTTCACCGGCAGCACCACGCTGTCGATGAAGGCCTGGACGCCCGAAGAGAAAGACCGTGGTCAGGCCGCGATCAATTTCTGCGTGTTCGCCACCATGGCCATCACCTCGTTTGCTTCGGGCGCGCTGGTCACCACCAGTGGCTGGACCTGGCTGAACATCGGCTCGATTGTGCCGGTGGCTCTGGCGGGGCTGGCCCTGCTGTGGCTGGTCACGCAGCAGAAAAAAGCCGTGGCCTGAAATCTGTTTCAGGGCATGCGTGCCATCACTTCGGCCACGGCCGCAGTGAGTTTGCGCGCGTAGGGCACATGCAAAAACTCGTTGGGCCCGTGCGCGTTGCTCTTGGGGCCCAGCACGCCGCAGACCATCATCTGCGCTTTTGGAAAGCCCGCGCTCAGCATGTTCATCAGCGGGATGGTGCCGCCCTGGCCGATGTAGCCCACCGGTGCACCAAAGTGCGCCTGGCTGGAGACATTGAGCGCCTGCTCAAACCACGGTGTCGTGGTTGGCGCATTCCAGCCGGTGGCGCCACCGCCCGACTCGAACGTGACTTTGGACTGATACGGGGCGTTGTCTTCCAGCAGGGCCTTCATCTCGGCCACAGCCTGGGCCGCGTCCACCAGTGGCGGCAGGCGCAGGCTGAGCTTGAAGGCGGTGTAAGGCCGCAGCACATTGCCGGCGTCTTTCAGGGCCGGAAAGCCTTCGGCGCCGGTCACGCTCAGGGTGGGCGTCCAGGTGCGGTTGAGCAGGGCCTGCACCGGGTCGGTGGTGGTGGGCAGGGCGAAGGTGGTGGCGCCGCCGCAGTCGTAGTGCGCCCACGGAAAGCGTTTGTAGACCTCGTCGCCCAGAATCGCCGCTGTGGCCTGTGCTTGCGCCAGCCGCTCGGCCGGCACCTCGCAATGGAAGCTGGCGGGCAGCAGGCGGCCGGTGGCGCTGTCTTCGAGCCGGTCGAGCACCATGCGCATGATCCGGAAGCTTGAAGGCACGAGCCCTGAGGCGTCGCCCGAATGGATGCCCTCTGTGAGGATCTCGACCTTGAGCGTGCCGCTGGCCATGCCGCGCAGGCTGGTGGTCAGCCACAGCTGGTCGTAGTTGCCGGCGCCGCTGTCCAGACAGATCACCAGGCCCACATCGCCCAGGCGGGTGCGCAGCGCATCCACATAGGGCAGCAGGTCGTACGAGCCGGATTCTTCGCAGGTCTCGATCAGGCCGACGATGCGCGGGTGGGGTGTCTTCTGGTTTTTGAGCGCCTGCACCGCGGCGATGCTGGCATACACCGCATAGCCGTCGTCGGCGCCGCCGCGGCCATACAGCTTGCCGTCCTCGTACACCGGGGTCCAGGGGCCCAGGTCGTTTCTCCAGCCGTTGAACTCGGGCTGCTTGTCCAGGTGGCCGTACATCAGCACGGTCTGGCCTGAGCCTTCGCCCGTTGCCCGGGTGGCGTCCACCTCGAAGAACAGCACCGGCGTTCGGCCGGGCAGGCGGATGACTTCGAGTTTCAGGCCCTCCACTTTTTGTGCCTGCACCCAGTTGGCGGCGTTGCGCAGCACGGTGTCGATGTGGCCGTGTGCGGCCCAGTCGGCATCGAAGGCCGGCGACTTGGCCGGAACCTCGATGTATTTTTTCAGTTCGGGCAGGATGCCGCTGTCCCAGGCCTGGCTGACATCGGCCAGAACACGGGCGCTGTCGAGCGCGGCAGGAGGAATTTCGCGGTGTACAGGGGCGTTCATCGGGGTCTCGGCTGGTCAAACAGCTGCAATTTACCGTGGATTGCGTTTGCAGGCCGCCCCGTCAGGGGCGTGGGCAGGGCAATGGTACAAAATGATTACTAATGTATGCTTTATGGTTTCTTTGACCTCGTCCATTGACCCATGAAACACATCAGCATCCGGGCGCAGCTGGCCCTCAGCGCCATCGCTTTGGGCTGCCTGCTGCTCATCGCGCAAATGGGTCTGCAGTTCTTTGTGCTGCGCACGGACATTGTCCAGCGCATCGAAAAGCACGAGTTCCGGGCGCTCAAGGACTTTGCCGTTTACCTGGACGAGAAGCTGCGCGACAGCATGGACATGCTGGCCAGCGAGGCGCCCAATGTGCCCGAGGTGAGTCTGCGCAATGTGGCGGCGCTGGAGCAGCATCTGGCGCGCGAAAAAGCCCTGCTGACCGTGTTCGACGACCTCTATGTGTTCGACGCCAAAGGCCTGCTGCTGGTGGACTGGCCGCAAAAGCCCGGGCGACGCATGCTGGACATGTCTGCGCGCGACTATGTGCAGGGCGTGATCGCCAACCGCCAGACGATGATCTCTGCCCCCATTCTGGGCAAGGCCACGCGCCAGCCGATCGTGGTGGTGGCCACCCCCATCCTGGACCGCAGCGGTGAGCTGGTGGGCATTCTGGCCGGGGTGCTCAACCTCTACAAACCCAATCTGCTGGGCTCGATCTCCAGCCGCAAGAACGGTGAAACCGGCTACTACTACCTGGTCAGCCATGAGCGTGTGCGCATCGCGCACCCCGATCCGACGCTGGTGCTGCAGCACGTACCGCCCCACAGCAACAACGAACCGTTTGAGCGCGCCATGCAGGGCTTCGAGGGCACGCTGGAGGGCACCAACACCCGCGGCCTGCGTGGTCTGTTCACCTTTGCGCAGCTGAAGAGCACCCGCTGGGTGGTGGCTTCGGTGATCCCGGCCGAAGAGGCTTTTGCCCCGATCCGCCAGATTTACGAACGCATGCTGCTGGTCACCGGCTTTCTGCTGCTGCTGTTTTTACCGTCCCTGTGGCTGTTCTCGGGGCGGCTGGTGGGGCCATTCAGAAAACTCTCACTGGCCATGGAGCAGACGGCGCAGCGCATGCGCGAGGGGCAGCCGGTGCATGCGATCGAACTGCGGGGCAGTGCCGAAGTCCGCAAGGTCACCCGGGCCTTCAATGCGTTTGTGGAGGCCCGCATCCAGGCCGAGCAGGAGCTGTCGGTGGCGCGCGATGCGGCGCAGGCGGCCAATGCCTCCAAGAGCCAGTTTCTGGCCAACATGAGCCACGAGATCCGCACGCCCATGAACGGCATTCTGGGCATGACCGAGCTGTGCCTGCAAACGCGCATGACGCAGGAGCAGCGCAATTACCTGGAGATGGTCAACACCTCGGCGCGCTCGCTGCTGGCGGTCATCAACGACATCCTGGATTTTTCCAAGATCGAGGCGCGCAAGCTGGATCTGGACCCCCACGAGTTCAGCCTGCGCGAACTGGTGCGTGACTGCACCCGCACGTTGTCGTTGCGCGCGGCCGAAAAAGGTCTGGAGGTGATTTGCGATGTGGCCTGCGATGTGCCGGCGCGGCTGGTGGGCGATCCGTTGCGCCTGTACCAGATCCTCACCAACCTACTGGCCAACGCGATCAAGTTCACCGCCCAGGGCGAGGTCGTGCTGTCGGTGCGCGTGCTGTCGGTGCGGGGTTATGCGGTGTGTCTGGAATGGTCGGTGCAGGACAGTGGCATCGGCATTCCGCTGGACAAGCAGGGCATGATTTTCGACACCTTCACCCAGGCGGACGCGGGCACTGCACGGCGTTTTGGTGGCTCGGGCCTTGGGCTGGCGATCTGCCGCAGCCTGGTGCAGATGATGGACGGCAACATTGGTGTGGACAGCGTGCCAGGCCAGGGCAGCACTTTCCGTTTCACCACGCAGTTGCAGGCGGTGCACCACGGGCCCTTGCAGCGCGAAGAAGTGCATGCGCAGTTGCTGGGTGCGCAGGTCTTGCTGGTGGACGACAACGCCAGCAGCCGGCGCTGGCTGGCGCGAGAGCTCGACCGCGCGGGCGTGCATGCGCTGGCCTGTGAAGGGGCGGCGCAGGCCATGCAGATGGTGCAGTCGCTGCCCGTGCGTTATGCGCTGATCGATGTCAACATGCCCGAAATCGATGGCTATGCGCTGGCCACGCAGCTGCGCCGGCTGCGCGGCCCGCAGGAACTGGGCATCGTGATGATGGGCAATCTGGGCGAGCAGATCAATGACGAGCAAATGGGCGAATACCAGGTGCAGGGGTACCTGGCCAAACCGCTCGATCCGCATGAACTGATCTCGGTGCTCAATGCGCTGGCCGACCCCGGGTCTGGCGCGCAGGCCGGGGTGCCGGCCTTGCCTGCGCCGACGATGTTGGCGACAGGCGCATCCTGGCGTGTGCTGCTGGCCGAGGACACGCCAGTCAACCAGACCCTGGCGACCATGCTGCTGACCCGCATGGGGCACGAAGTGACCCTGGCCAGCAACGGCGTGGAGGCGGTGGATGCGTATGCCAACGGCCAGTTTGACCTGGTGCTGATGGACATCCAGATGCCCGACATGAGCGGCATCGAGGCCACGCTGGCGATCCGTGAACTCGAACAGGCGCGCGGCCTGACGCGTGTGCCCGTCATCGCGGTGACCGCGCACGCGCTCAAAGGCGACCGTGAACGCTATCTGGAGTCGGGCATGGACGGTTATGTGGCCAAGCCGCTGTCGGTGGAGGCCCTCAGGTCAGAGATGCAGCGCTGTATGGCCGCACCCCTGCTGCTGGTCTGAGGTTCAGGGGTACTTCTGCATCCAGGCCAGGCCGCGCGAGGTGCCGCCGGCGCTGGTGTCGGCCGGGATGTATTCGCAGCCGACCCAGCCGTCCCAGCCGGTCTCGGCGCTGATGCGGTCGATCAGACCGAACAGGTGGTCCCAGTTGAGTTCGCCCGAGCCGGGCTCGTGGCGCGCCGGCACGTCGGCAAATTGGAAGTGCCCCACCCGGCCCGTGGGCAGGTACTGGCTGATCTTGGTCGAGAGGTCGCCCTCGACGATCTGGCAGTGGAACAGGTCCATCTGCACCTTCACGTTGTCCGCGCCCACCGCTTCGAGGATGGCGTGCGCGTGGTCCTGGCGCTGCAGGTGAAAGCTCGGGATGTTGCGCGTGTTGATGGGTTCGAGCATCAGGTCGCGTCCGGCTTTGGCGGCTTCCTGCGCGGCCCATTGCAGGTTGGCGACCAGCGTCTGGTCGGCCTGCTGTGCGCTCAGGCCTTCGGGGCGCACGCCCACCACGGTGTGGATGCGCGGGCAGTCGAGCGCCTGCGCGTATTCAAGCGCCCAGGCCAGGCCGGCACGGAATTCAGCTTCACGTCCGGGCAGGCAGGCGGTGCCGCGCAGGCCGCGGTCCCAGCCGGTGGTCATCTCGTCTCTGGTCATGCCGCCCGGGGGCATGTTGAACAGCACCTGCTGCAGGCCGTTGCCCTTGAGGCGCGCGGCCAGTTCGGCTGCCGGGTACGCGTAGGGAAAGAGGTATTCCACGGCCTTGAAACCGTCCCTGGCGGCCGCTTCAAAGCGCTCGAGGAACGGCAGGTCCGGGTACATCATGGTCAGGTTGGCGGCAAAACGGGGCATGGTTCTTCCTTGGGGTGTTTACCAGCGCGCACCAAAGGTGGTGCGCAGTTCTTCGATGTCGGCCTCGTGCAGTGGCGGGGTGAGCGGTGCCAGCAGCATCAGGCGTGCGGTTTCTTCGAGCTCTTCGAGCGTGGCCATGGCTGCGGCCGGATTGTCGTGCCACACGTTGGGCCCCAGGCGCGGCAGCATGACGGCGCGGATGGGAGTGCCGTGCGCGGCGTACTGGCGGATCAGTGCGGCCACCTCGTCGGCGCCTTCGGGGCTGCCGGGGCGGTGGTACTTGACCAGCGGCACATGGCCGACCTTCATCACAAAGTAGGGCGTGATGGCGTTCAGCAGTTCGGGGCCTGCCGCATTCAGGCTGAGGGCCACCAGGTGCGTGCTGTGGGTGTGGATCACGCAGCGGGTGCTGGCGTCGCTTTCGCAGGCGGTCTCGTAGATGCGGCGGTGCAGAGCCAGCGTTTTGCTGGCACGGTCACCGCTGATCTGCTGGCCATCGAAACCGACCTTGGCGAGCCTGGCAGGGTCCAGCAAACCCAGGCAGGCGTCGGTCGGCGTGATGAGGAAGCCGTCATCGAGCCGCACACTGATGTTGCCGGCGGTGGCGTGCACATAGCCGCGCTCGAACAGGCTGCGGCCGACACGGCAGACCTCTTCGCGGTGTTGGGACTCGGTCATGCCAGCACTGTAAAGGCTTTGGTGAAGAAGTCGTCGGTGCCGAAGTTGCCCGACTTGAGCGTGATGTGCAGCGGCCCGGCCTCGCCGCGTGCGTGGCACCAGGGCACGCCGGGGTCGATCTGCGGGCCGATCTGCAGCTGGGTGATGCCCAGCGCCTGCACGCAGGCACCCGAGGTCTCGCCACCGGCCACCACGAGTTGCTGCACGCCGGCCTGCGCCAGTGCGCGGGCCACCGATGCCAGCGCGTGTTCGACCAGCGCGCCCGCTTCGGCCACGCCCAGACGGGCCTGAATCGCCTTGACGGCCTCGGGCTCGGCAGTGGAATACACCAGCACCGGGCCCTGGGGCAGCAGCGGCTGCGCCCAGGCCATCACCTGCGCCACCAGCGCATCGGTGTCGCCTGTGAGCTGCAGCGGGTCCAGCGCCAGCGCAGGCAGGCCCTTGGCTTTGAAGTGCGCCACCTGTCGGTTGGTCGCCTGCGAGCAGCTGCCCGAGACGATGGCCTGGAGCCCTTGGGCGCTGGGCAGCTGGCTGGCGGTGCTCGATGGCGCGAGGCCCCAGTTGCCCGGCAGGCCGATGGCCACGCCCGAGCCGGCGGTCACCAGCGGCATGCCCTTGAGGGCCGGGCCCAGACGCAGCAGGTCGTCGTTGCTGGTGGCGTCCACAATCGCCACGCCCACGCCGTCTGCGCGCAGTGCAGCGATGCGCTCGCGGATGGCGTCGGGCCCGCGTGCCACCACCGTGTGGTCGAGCAGGCCCACCTTGCGCTTGGTTTGTGCCTGCATCACCCGCACCAAGTTGGGGTCAGTCATGGGCGTGAGCGGGTGGTTTTGCATGCCCGACTCGTTGAGCAGCACGTTGCCCGCGAACAGGTAGCCCTTGAACACCGTCCGCCCGTTGTCCGGAAAGGCCGGAGTGGCGATCGTGAAGTCCGTGCCCAGCGCGTCCATCAGTGCTTCGGTGACCGGGCCGATGTTGCCTTCGGGTGTGCTGTCAAAGGTGGAGCAGTATTTGAAGTAAATCTGCTGCGCACCCTGCGCCTGCAGCCAGCGCAGCGCCTCCAGCGACTGGGCGATGGCGTCCGCCGCCGGGATGGTGCGCGACTTGAGCGCCACCACCACCGCGTCCACCTCCACGCTCAAAGGCCCGGTTGGCACGCCAATGGTCTGCACCACGCGCATGCCGCTGCGCACCAGGTTGTTGGCCAGGTCGGTGGCGCCGGTGAAGTCGTCGGCAATGCAGCCCAGTGTGATCTTCATGCTTTGCCTTTCGGCAGTTCGATGCCCGGGAAAATCTTGATGACCGCACTGTCGTCTTCCTTGGCAAAGCCTGCGGTGCTGGCCTGCATGAACATCTGGTGCGCGGTGGAGGACAGCGGCAGCGGGAACTTGCTGGCGCGCGCCACGTCGAGCACGATGCCCAGGTCTTTCACGAAGATGTCCACCGCCGACAGCGGCGTGTAGTCGTTTGCCAGCACATGGGCCATGCGGTTTTCGAACATCCAGCTGTTGCCCGCGCTGTTCGTGATCACCTCGTACAGCGCCTCGGCATTCACGCCTTCGCGCAGGCCCAGGGCCATGGCTTCGGCCGCTGCGGCAATGTGCACGCCCGCCAGCAGCTGGTTGATGATCTTGACCTTGCTGCCTGCGCCGGCGCTGTCGCCGAGCTTGTAAACCTTGCCGGCCATGGCGTTCAGCAGGGGCTCGGCCACGGCATACGCTTCGGGCTTGCCGGCGGTCATCATGGTCATCTGGCCGCTGGCGGCCTTGGCGGCGCCACCCGAAATCGGGGCGTCGATATAGCGCAAGCCCATGCCTTCGAGCCGCGCTTCGAGTGCCACCGACCAGTTGGGGTCGACGGTGGAGCACATCACGAACACGCTACCGGGCTTCATGTGCGCCGCGCAGCCGTCTTGCCCAAACAGCACAGCCTCGGTCTGCGCGGCATTGACCACCACCGAGACCACCACATCGCAGGCCGCGCCCAGTTCGGCCAGGCTGGCGCAGGCCACGCCGCCGTCACGGGCAAACGTCTCGGCGACTTCGCGCCGCACGTCAAACACATGCACCTTGTGTCCGGCGCGGCGCAGCGAAGCGGCCATGCCCGAGCCCATGGCCCCCAGGCCAATCAATCCCACAGTCGTCATCTTTTTCTCCTCATGCACGGCGCAGTCAGCGCCACGTTGTATCCATCAATCGAGCGAAATCTTCGCGAACTCTGACACCTTTTTCCACTGCGCAGTGTCCGCTTGCACGAAACCGGCCATGGCCTGTGAGCCCTGCCAGGTGGGTTCAGCGCCAGCCTTGAGCATGGCGGCCCTGACCTCGTCATGGCGCGCCACACGCTCGAGCGACTGTTCCAGCTTCTGCTGCACTGCGGCTGGCATGCCGGCAGGCGCGGCCAGACCGAACCAGGCAAACACCTGGTAGTCCTTGACACCGGCTTCCTCCATGGTCGGCACCTGTGGCAGCGCGCTGCTGCGCTGCGGCGTGGTCACCGCCAGTGCCTTGAGTTTGCCGCCCTGGATCAGGCCCAGGGCCGAAGGCAGGTTGTCGAACATGAAGCTGACCTCGTCGGCCATCACCGCGGTCAGCCCTGCCGCGGCGCCGCGGTAAGGGATGTGCGTGACGAAGGTGCCCGCCAGGTTCTTGTAGAGCTCGGCACTCAGGTGCAGCGAAGTGCCGTTGCCGTTGGAGGCGTAGTTCAGCTGCCCGGGGCGCGCTTTCATGCGTGCGGTCAGATCCGCCACGCTCTGGATGCCCGAGGCCGGATTGACCACCAGCACATTGGGCACACGTCCGAGCAAGCCGATGGGCGCGATGCTGCGCGGATCGTAGGGCAGCTTTTTGTAAAGCGCCGGGTTGATGCTCAGTGGCGGCGAGGCCATCAGCAGCGTATAGCCGTCGGGTGTGGCGCGCGAGGCCTCGCCCGCGCCCAGGTTGCCCCCGGCCCCGGGCTTGTTGTCGATCACGATGGGCTGGCCCAGTTCCTGGGCCAGTTTGGGCGCCACCAAGCGCGCCATGTTGTCGATCAGGCCACCAGGCGGAAACGGCACCACCAGCTTGATCGGGCGTGTTGGCCAGCTTTGCGCCCAAGTGCTGGTGTGGAGGGTGACCATGCCGAGCAAGAAGGCGGCGGCCAGAAGTTGGGTTCTGCGTTGCATGGAGTCTCCGATTAAATTTATCAGGTCATCATACAAATTTTGCCCCAATCTGAAAAGAGGGCTGGTGCCGATGCTCAAGCGCGTTCAGGTCGCCTGTGGCAAATATCTTTGGCGGATTTGGCTGTTTGGTGCAATGCCAGCTCACGGCAAGGAGTTGGCATCAAAAAGCAATGCTTGGTCAGCAGCTGCCGGCCATGACCAGTCAGCTATGGTCACATTCGAAAGCAGCCATTCGCGGTCAACATCAACCCAGAGCAGTCAATGGCTTAGTGACTGGGGAGACGGCGTAGACCGACAAAGCACTTTCGGATCAGGATTGTTGATTTGTCGATGACACAGCATCCTTAAGACAACCCACAAATACCTGTGCAGCATAGTCCCCCGTATTTTCATGCAGGCGCATACAGCACATGGGGCCTCGCAACAGTTCCTGCGGCGCGTTGATGATCGCGACCTGGTCTTGCCGGCTGAAATTTAGGGCCTGTTGTCCCGCGAGCGCCCACAACATGGATGAATTTTGCAGTAGCTGGACAGCCAACAGGGGAGAGTCTGTTTCGACATCGGGCTCACCCATGTCACGCTGCCGGTAAATGGCCAACACGCGATCGAGTTTTGGTCGCACGGGGGTTGATGGCGGAGGCAGCACCCAAGCATGGCGAGCCAACTCTTCCCAGGTGACCTTACGCTTTTTGGCCAGGCGATGGTCTGGCCCAGCCACGACCATGCTTTGCTCCTCATACAAAGGCATGACCTCGATCAAATTGAGGTCCAGTCGCAACTCGACATGAGAAAGCATCAAGTCGATTTGGCCATCCAGCAACTGCTCATGCAGAGTTTGCAGGGGAAGGGCTTGTACTCGAAGCAATACATGTGGCATCAACCCACGGAAATGCGCGATGGCGCGGGCCATCGTATTTTGCGAAAACACGGTGAGCATTCCGATGCGCAGCTCTTTGCGAGAGCCTTGATGAAGGCCTTGCAGATCCTCCTCGGCCTGGTCTAGTTCGGCCAAGATTCGATTGGCGTGCTGCATCAGGCTCAGACCCGCCGATGTGGGAACGATGCGTTTCGTGGTGCGTTCGAACAGCGTCCTTTTAAGCAGGCTTTCTGTTTGCGCCAAGGCGCGTGACACCGCGGGCTGCGTGGTGTGCAGGCGCTCTGCACAGCGGCTCAAATTCAACTCCTGACCCAGAACGCTGATCAATCGAAGTTGCTTGAGGGTCAAGACTCTTTGAAGGTGGGGAGTTTTCATTTATACCTGATTTGATATGAATGTAATTCTATTTTGCATTTGTCCTTAGCGTTGTGGCTTTTGATAATCAGCGGCACCCAATCAACCATAAAGAGCGGAGACATCGCCATGAGCCATTTCAAAAAAGCACTGATGCTGCTGTGCGCCATGCCCTTGTGGGCGGCAGCCCAGACTTACCCGAGCAAGCCGATCCGTATGATCGTGCCATGGCCTCCGGGAACGCCAGCGGATGTGACAGGCCGGGTGGTTGCAGAGCGTATGTCTGCTGGATTGGGGCAACCCGTGGTGGTTGAGAACAAACCCGGAGCAGCTGGCACTATCGGCATGGCCGAAGCTTTACGTCAACCCGCCGATGGCTACACGCTGTACATGCTGTCGTCTGCCTCCCTGGTGGCGCCCATGCTCTTCCCCTCACAGTCGATCGATTTCGGCAAGAGTTTGCAACCCGTAGGCATGATGGTCTGGAGCTACAACGTCCTGGTGGTGCCAGCCAGCAGCGCTTTGAAAGACGCGAAGGACATCGTGCAAACGGCCAAGGCCAAACCAGACAGTCTCAGCTTTGCTTCTGGCGGCAACGGCACACCGGCACACCTCGCAGGCGAACTCTTCAAGCAGCAAACGGGCACGTCGACAGCCCATGTGCCCTACAACCAGTTCAGCATGGCGATTGGCGACCTGATCGCTGATCGCACCAACTTCATGTTCCTGACAGCCTCGGCCGCGATCCCGCAGATCCAGGGTGGCAAGCTGCGGCCTATGGCCGTCACCGGCACACGCCGACTACCGGTGCTCAAAGATGTGCCAACCATGTCCGAGCAAGGCTTCAGTGACTTTGTGCTGCGATCTTTCGATGGCATGACAGTCAAGGCCGGCACACCGAAACCCATCGTTGACCGGCTGAATGCAGAGCTCAATAAAGCGCTCAACAGCACGGAAGTGCGCGAGCGTCTGATGCCCTTGGCGCTGGAGGTGGAGTCAATGACGCCCGCTGGTTTCGGACAGACCATGGAGTCCGAGTCGGAAAAATGGCTGCGCATTGGTCGCACTGCACAAATCAAAGCAGATTGACCTCGCCATGACTGCTGACAATGACTGGCAGGCCGATGTGATCGTGGTGGGTGCTGGCTCGGCTGGTGCTGCCCTAGCAGCACGCCTGAGCGAAGACCCGGCATTGCAGGTGATGCTCATCGAGGCCGGCAAGCCCTCCAGATACCCCTGGCTGAGCATTCCCATCGGTTACTTCAAGACAGTGGGACATCCAGAGTTTGACTGGGGGTTTCAAACCGACGCCGAACCCGAGATGGCGGACCGCCGACTGCCCTGGCCCAGGGGCAAGGGTTTGGGCGGCTCCAGCTTGATCAACGGCATGCTTTATCTGCGCGGTCACCGTCAGGACTATGAGCAATGGTCCGCGATGGGCAACACGGGTTGGGGCTGGGAGGAGGTGCTGCCGTATTTCCAGCGTGCCATGCATGCCGAGAAACCCAAAGGGGATGCAGATGGCCAAGGTGGTCCGCTGTGGATCTCTGATCTGCCAGCAGACCCGTTGTCGGATGCATTCATCGAAGCCGCGGGTGCTTGTGGTATTGCGCGCACACGCGATTTCAACCAAGGGGACAACCAGGGCGCAGGCTATTTCCGCATGAACACGCGCAATGGCGTGCGCATGAGCACCGGCAGGGCTTACCTTGAACCTGCACGACACCGCAAAAATTTGCGCGTGATTTCGGGAGCCCGAGCCTTACAGGTCTTGACTGACGGACGACGCGCGACAGGCTTGAAGATCGAGTGCAACGGGAATAGCCGCACCGTGTTCGCACATCACGAAGTAGTGTTGTGTACGGGCGCCATTCAAACACCCCAGCTTTTGCAGTTGTCGGGGATTGGCTGCGCCACATTGCTAGAACGCCACGGCATTGGCACCGTCCGGGATTTGCCGGGGGTTGGCGAAAATTTGCAAGACCATTTGCAGGTTCGGCCCGCCTACCGCTGCCAGAACGTGGTCACGCTCAACGACATTGCGAACAGCAAATGGCGCAGTGCTGTGGAATTCTTGCGCTACCAAACCACTCGCCAGGGAGCTTTGCGCAATGGCGTATACCGAGCCGGCGCATTCTTTTCTGCCGGCAAGGGCGCCGATCCAAATTGGCCGAACGCGCAAATCCATTTTGGATTGGTCAGCTTCGACCGCCCACATCAGCCTCCCCATCCTTTCCCCGGCATCACGCTATCAGCCTGCATCTTGCGGCCTCACAGCCGAGGACGCATCGCCATCAACAGCGCCGACCCATTGATGGCGCCCAGCATTCAGGCGGGATATCTCAGCTGCGAGGAAGACCGTGTCTTGGCGGTCGAATTGGTACGAAAGATGCGCGACATTGCCCAGGCTCAACCGCTGGCCCGATTCATCGTGGAAGAGCACGAGCCGGGAAGTGGCCAGCAGTCAGACGCCGAAATCCTTTCGTGGGTGCGTCGCCGTGCAGGCAGCATCTTCCATCCGGTCGGCACCTGTGCCATGGGCCCGGCCTCCGATCCCATGGCAGTGGTGGATGCGCGCTTGCGCGTCCATGGCATTGAGGGATTGCGCGTGGTAGACGGATCGATCATGCCGCGCATCGTGTCGGGTAACACCAATGCGCCCATCATCATGCTCGCCGAGCGTGCAGCCGACCTCATCAAAGAAGATTTGAAGACATGACCATGCAGACTGACAGCCTACCGTTGATACATATCGCCGGGGCTTGGCGCCACGGCCGAGGCGGCGCCTTGCTGAACCTGACCAATCCGGCCACGGCACAGGTCTTCGCGCAATACCAAGCCGCTGGAGAAGCCGACATCGACGAGGCGCTGGAGGCGACGCAAGCGGGTTTCGAGGCGTGGCGCCAACGCACCGCACTTGAGCGCAGCGACATCTTGAGGCTTGCTGCAACCTTGTTACGTCAAAAGGCCAACGATATTGCCTTGGCGCTGACGCGCGAAGAGGGAAAGCCTTTGCTCGAAGCACGCCGCGAGCTTGAGCAGGCAGCCCAGATGATCGAGTGGAATGCGGAGGAGGGGCGGCGCGCGGCTGGGGAAAGTCTGCCCACTCGAATTCCCAACGCGCGGTTTGCAACGCAGCGTGAGCCGATTGGGCCTGTGGCCGCCTTCACGCCGTGGAATTTCCCTGTGATGCTGTCTGCAATGAAGGTGTCGGCTGCGCTGGCAGCTGGATGCAGCGTCATCCTCAAGCCCGCAGAAGAGACCCCTGTCTCGGCCAGCGAGTTGGTGCGTTGCTTTCATGAAGCGGGCGTCCCCGGCAACGTCCTACAAATGCTGGTTGGTACACCTTCTGAAATCTCTCAAAGGCTGATTGCCTCAGACATCATCCGCAAAATCAGCTTCACGGGTTCGACGCAGGTTGGCCGTTTGCTGGCAGAGCAAGCAGGCAAGGCCCTGAAGCCGATCACGCTGGAACTGGGCGGGCACGCGCCTGTGGTGGTGTGTGAAGACGCTGATCCGCAAGTTGTGGTGGCCACCTTGTCGCAGATCAAGCTGCGTAATTCTGGACAGATTTGCGCTAATCCTTCGCGCTTCTATGTTCACCGGCGCCATTACCAGGCCTTCATTGACGCTTTCGAAGCCGTGGCAAAAGCCACCGTGGTGGGCCCAGGCGAAAACCCCAGCACTACCATGGGACCCTTGGCCAACGAACGACGCCAGAAAGCGGTTCAGGCCTTAGTGGACGACGCCCGCAAGCAAGGCGCACTAGTGGTCTGCGGGGGGCAGGCGTGTGACTCGCATGGCAACACTGAGGGTTTCTTTTATTTGCCTACCGTTTTGGCCGATGTCCCCGCGCAGGCGAAAGTCATGCTGCAAGAACCATTCGGACCGCTGGTGCCTGTGGTGCCCTTCGAGACGTTGGAAGAAGCGTTGACCATGGCCAACGCTTTGCCGATCGGTTTGGCGGCATTTGCATTCACGAATGACTTACGCCAAGCCAGACGCCTTAGCGAGGGTCTGCGTGCAGGGGCAGTTGGCATCAACTGCATTACTCTCATGCAGCCTGAAACGCCTTTTGGCGGCGTTATGAACAGTGGCTTTGGCAGGGAAAACGGACGCCAGAGTCTGGACGCTTTTCTTGTGACGAGAAGTGTCGTAACGGCTTGTTGAGCGATCGCCAATGATTTGAGCTAGAAATAGATGGCCTTTTGGTACAAAAAGCCACTGTCGACATGTCTGCTTTGTTCTATTCTCAATGACTGTTTAGGGTCGTTCAGCGACGGTCAAGGACTAACCTCATTTTGGCTGGTAGCCGCCGGTAAAAACCTTTAATTCAAGGTCCTGTTTTGGTCGGGAATGCAAGCATAGGCCTAAAGTCTATGGCCTTGAAGCATGGATGTGCTCTGCCATTCGTCTGCAAGACCCCAGTGCTCGGAAGTGAAACCGGAAATCCGACAATGCAATTCCCATCCGCCCGATTTCAGCCCGCGAACTGCACATGGATACGACTGCCTTGAACGTTTTGGGTGCGCCTCTGGTGCCCTGTTCCTACGACCCGTTGACCGGCTATTTCCGGGATGGCTGCTGCAACACGCGCGAAGACGATACGGGCTCGCATGTGGTTTGCGCACGCGTGACGGCAGAGTTTCTGGCGTTTTCGCTGGCGCAAGGCAACGACCTGATCACCCCGCGGCCGGAGTACCGCTTTGCCGGCCTGCGGCCAGGAGACCGCTGGTGTCTGTGTGCGATGCGTTGGAAGCAAGCCTTCGATGCCGGTCTGGCGCCCCCCGTGGTGCTGGAATCCACACACATCCGTGCCCTGGACTTCGTGTCCCTCGATCAGTTGCAGTCTTGTGCGTACACGGCATGAAGCGCACGACGGCCCTGGCTGTTCTGACGGCTGTGGTCGTGCTGGTGCCGCTCAGCCATGTCGAGATCGCATCCTCCGATGACAGCTGGCTGTTGATGGTGGATGGCCGCCCTGTGGATGTGGCCGGGATCGTGTCGGACCAATACGCTGCACTGACCCGCGATTGCCGCCCCGTCCAGCGCCTGCAGCCCCAGGCGCCGGCTTTCGCTGCAGCGCTGGAGGCCATACGGCACTACAGCCCACCCGATTCGACTTCAGCACAGATGCTGAGCCTGCTTCGGCATGAGCACTGGTTGCTGGCCCAGGTGCGGTTTGCCCATCTGCAAAATGCCGTGGTGCTTTTGCGCGACTCGGGACAGGGGCTGACGGTTCCGGATGGCGGCGTCTGGAGCGGTGCCACGCATCCGCACCGGGCAGACCCTTACATCCGGCGCTACCTGCAGGCCCGGGTGCCGGACGCGCCCCACCAGCTCCTGGCTTGTCTGGTCTCAGAGCGCTGAGCGTCAGGCACACGTCCGTCAGGCAGACAATGCACGCTTGTCTGTCCGAAAGAGAGTCCTTGATGAACCAAGCTGTCATTGCTGTTTTGATCGCCGGCTTGCTGCCTGTGGTGTGTGCCGGCATCGCCAAGTGGGGAGCCAAAAGCTACGACAACCGTGACCCGCGTGCCTGGATGGCGCGGCAACAGGGCAGGCGCGCCCGCGCAGACGCAGCCCAGCAAAACAGCTTCGAAGCTTTCCCCTTCTTTGCTGCGGCTGTGGTCCTGGCTTTGCACAGCGGCGCCAGCGAGGCCCAGGTGGCGCCATGGACCTGGTTTTTTGTCGCCACGCGGGTGGTCTACATCTACTGCTACGTGAGCGACCGCGCGACCTGGCGGTCGATGGTCTGGCTGATGGGCCTGGCTGCAGTCATCCGTTTGTACCTGCTCGCCGTCTGAGTGCCGCCCAGGGCCGCTTCCTGAATCAGCTCGGTGAAGGCTCCAGCATGCGGATGCGGGCCTTTTCGATGTGGCTGCGCATGGCGCGGCGGGCGCCTTCGGCGTCCTGGCGTTCGATGCAGCGGTAAATCTCGCGGTGCTCGTCGAGCACGTCGTGGGTGCGTTGCCAGGGCTGCAGGCGTACCAGGTGCCGCGTCATGTTGACGGCGTGGCTCACGTCGTACTGCAGGGTCTGGATGACCTGCAGCATGCGCGGGTTGGCGCTGGCTTGGGCAATGGCTTCGTGGAAGCCGAAGTCAAAGTGGTGGGCGACATCGCCCCTGGCCGCGGCCTGCTCGAAACCGTCGAGCGCCGCCGACATGCGCTGCAGGTCGGCCTGGCTGCGCCGCAAAGCGGCCAGGTGGGCGCATTCGGGCTCCAGCACCAGACGCAGTTCCTGCCCGTGCAGCCAGTGGCTGATGTCGGGCTCCTTGGGCGGACGGGCCGAGGCCTGCGGCCAGTCGGGCCGCACAAAGGTGCCGGAGCCGCGCACCGAAGCGATCAGCTGGTCGCTGCGCAGCCGGTCCAGGGCCTGGCGCACCACCGGGCGCGAGACCTGGAAGAAAGTGGCCAGCTGCACCTCGGACGGCAGGCGGGTCTGGGGTGCCAGTTTGCCGGTCAGGATGGCGTGGAACAGGCTCTCGTACACCCGTTCGGCAAAACGTTCGTGCCGGACCGGCTCCAGCCGGGTGAGGGCGGACAGGGTGGGGGTTTCGGGCTCGGGCGAGGTCATGGGCATGCGGCTTTGAAGTCAACTGATTTTACAAATCAGCCGCATTCGCAGCAGGCGCTGTGCTGCATGTGTCTTGCGCGGGCAGGATCATCCTGTAAACTAAGTTGACAACTTTCCCTGACTTGCCATGAAACTGCACTACATCGCCAACCAGCACGTCGCCCCCGCCTCGGGCCAAGACATCCCCGTTCTCGACCCTTCCACCGGCCTGCAGTTCGACGCGATCGCGCGTGGCAACGCCGCCGACATCGATCGTGCCGTGGCTGCGGCACGAGAGGCGTACAACGGGGTCTGGGGCCAGCTCACGGCCACCGAGCGCGGGCGTTTGCTGCAGCGTCTGTCGCAGCACATGCTGGCAAACATCGACGAGCTGGCCGCGCTCGAGTCGCGCGACTGCGGCAAGCCCACCACGCTGGCGCGTGGCGACGTCACGGCCGTGGCACGTTACTTCGAGTTCTATGCCGGTGCTGCCGACAAGCTCATGGGCGAGACCATCCCCTTCTACAACGGCCACACCGTGTTCACCCTGCGCGAACCGTTTGGCGTGACGGGCCATGTGATTCCATGGAACTACCCGCTGCAGATCTTCGGCCGCAGCGTGGCAGCTTCGCTGGCGGTGGGCAATGCCTGCGTGGTCAAGCCCGCCGAAGACGCCTGCCTGTCGCTCTTGCGCGTGGCCGAGATGGCCGCCGAGGTGGGCTTTCCGGCAGGTGCCCTCAACATCGTCACCGGCTACGGCCACGAAGTGGGTGACCTGCTGGTGCGTCACCCCGGCGTGGACCATGTGTCCTTCACCGGCTCGCCGCGCGTGGGCCAGTTGGTGGTGCAAGCTGCGGCCGAGCACCATGCGCCCGTCACGTTGGAGCTGGGCGGCAAGTCGCCGCAGATCATCTTTGGCGACGCCGACATGGACGCCATGACCACGGTGGTGACCAACGCCATCGTGCAGAACGCGGGCCAGACCTGCTCGGCCGGTAGCCGCGCGCTGGTGCACCGCCCGGTTTACGAAGCCGTGGTCGAGCGCCTGGCGAAATCCTTTGCCGCTACGCGCACCGGCCCGGCCTCGATGGACCTGAGCCTTGGCCCGCTGATCCGCGAATCGCAGATGCAGCGCGTGCGCAGCTTCGTGGAGCTGGCCAAGAGCGACGGCCTGCCGATCGCGGCGCAGGGCCAGCTGGTGCCCGAAGCGCCCAAAGGCGGCTTCTACCAGGTGCCGACACTGATCCGCGACGTGCCGATCGAACACCGCATCGCGCAGGAAGAAATCTTCGGGCCGGTGCTGGCCATCACGCCCTTTGACGACGAAGACCACGCCATCGAGCTGGCCAACGGCACCGAATACGGGCTGGCTGCTGCCTTGTGGACGCAGGACGGCGGCCGCCAGCTGCGCATGGCGCGCAAGCTGCGCAGCGGGCAGGTGTTCGTCAACAACTACGGCGCCGGCGGCGGCATCGAGCTGCCCTTTGGCGGCGTCAAGGCCAGCGGCCATGGCCGTGAAAAAGGCTTCGAGGCGCTGTACAGCTTCACCACGCTCAAGACCGTCACCATCAAGCATGGCTGAACGCCACTGGAGTTTCCAATGAACAACCCCCGCATCGGCATGATCGGCCTGGGCCTGATGGGCCTGGGCATCGCCACCAACATCGTCAAAAAGGGCTTCGCCCTCACCGCCATGGAGCACCCGGGCAACCAGCCTCTGGGTGAGCTGATCGCCGCTGGCGCCCAAACCGCACCGACGGCGCAGGCCGTGGCGCAGGCCAGCGACATCGTCATCCTGTGCGTCAACGGCTCGGCCCAGGTCGAAGCCATTCTGGCGGGCGACACCGGCCTGCTGGCCGGCCTGCGCGAAGGCATGACGGTGATCGACTGCTCGACCAGCGTGCCGGCCTCCACCCAGCAGGTGGCGTCCACGCTGGCCAAACGCGGCGTGCGCTTCATGGACGCGGCCATGACCCGCACCCCCAATGAAGCCATGCAGGGCCGCCTGAACCTGCTGATCGGCGGCGATGCGGCTTTGCTCGAAGAGGTGCGCCCCTTGCTGTCCACCTTTGCCGAAAACATCGTGCATGCGGGCGGCGTGAGCGCGGGCCACAGCATGAAGCTGTTGCACAACTTCGTCTCGCTCGGCTCGGTCACGCTGCTGGCCGAGGCGGCCGCCTGCGCGCGCCGCTCGGGCATCGACGACGCGGTGTTTGTCGAAGTGCTGGAAAAAGGCGGTGGCTGGGGTGCGGCGCTGGAGCGCCTCAAGCCCTACCTGCTGCGCGGCGAAACTTCGGGCCTGCGTTTTTCGATGGCCAACGCCCTCAAGGATCTGGGCTACTACGCCGACATGGCGCACGAGACTGGTTCGCACGACGCCGCAGCCAAAGCCATGCACGGCACACTGGCGGCTGCCTGCAAGGCGGTGGACCCGCAGACCCTGTTGCCCGAGATCGTGGGACAGCTGGCCAAAGGCGCCCTCAAGGCTTGAACCATGGCGTACGACATTGTCACCATCGACGGCGATGGCATCGGCCCCGAGGTCTGCCAGGCCTCGATCGCCGTGCTGCGCGAAGCCTGCGGCAGCGAGCGTCTGAACTTCATCGCCTGTGAGGGCGGTGCACAGCATTACCAGCGCACCGGTCATGTGCTGCCCGACGACACGCTGGCGGCCTGCCGCAGCGCACACGCCATGCTGCACGGCGCCGCCGGCCTGCCTGGCGTGACCTACCCGGACGGCACCGAGGTCGGCAACGACCTGCACCTGCGCCTGCGCTTCAAGCTGGATCTGTTTGCCAACGTGCGACCGATTCGCCTCTTGCGCGGCGTGCAGTGCCCCTTGGTCGGCTGGCAGCCCGGCCAGATCGATTACGTGATCGTGCGTGAAAACACCGAAGGCCTGTACGCCAGCCGCGGCGCCGGCGTGCGCCTGCGCGATGAACTGGCCACCGACACGCTGGTGGTCACGCGCAAGGGTGTGGAGCGCGTGGCGCGCTTCGCGTTCGAACTCTCGCGCCAGCGCAAGGGCGCCCCGCGAGACGGCCAGCGCCGTGTCACGGTCTGCGACAAGGCCAACATCCTCAACAGTTACGCCTTTTTCCGCGCCGTGTGCACGGAGGTGGCGCAGTCCTGGCCGGATGTGGAGATTGATTACGCCTACGCAGACGCCATCACGGTGCACATGATCAAGAAGCCCGACTTCTACGACGTGATCGTGGCCGAGAACATGTTCGGCGACATCATTTCCGATCTGGGTGCAGGCACGGTGGGTGGTCTGGGCGTGGCCTCGTCGGCCGAGCTCGGCGAGCACCACGGCCTGTTCCAGGGCGCGCATGGCTCGGCCCCCGACATTGCCGGCCAGGATGCCGCCAGCCCGGTGGCCACCATGCTGTCGGGCGCCCTGATGCTGCGCTGGCTGGGCGAACGGCATGCCGACCCGGCGCTGGTGCAGGACGCCCAGCGCATCGAGACCGCGGTCGAAGAGGTGCTGGCGCAGGGCATCGCGGTGCCCGCTGACCAGGGCGGCACGGCGCGCTGCAGCGAGTTCACCCTGGCTGTGCTGCGCCAGCTGCGCTGAAACCGGAGACTTGTCCCGTGCCCGCATGCGGGGGCACTGGGGTAAGTCTCTATTTTTGAACTGGTCGACTCGTCATACCATCAGACCAAGTCTGGATTCGACCAGAATCCTCGACATTTTTGAAAAGAAAGCATTCATGACCTCCATCGCATTGTTAGGAGCCGGCGGCAAGATGGGCGCCCGGCTCGCCAAGAACCTCCAGGGCTCGTCTTTTGAAGTGCGCCACGTTGAAGTCAGCGAGGCCGGGCAAAAACGCCTGCGCGACGAGCTGGGCATCGCCTGCTGCAGCCTGGACGACGCGCTCAGCGGCGTGGACGCGGTGATCCTCGCCGTGCCCGACACGCTGATCGGACGCATCGCTGCCGACATCTCGCCCAAGCTGGCCTCGGGCACCATGGTCATCACGCTCGACGCCGCAGCGCCCTTTGCCGGCCATCTGCCACAGCGCGAGGACCTGGTGTATTTCGTCACCCATCCCTGCCACCCGAACATCTTCAATCCGCAGGTGCATGTGGAAGGCTCGCCCGATTACTTCGGCGGCCTGCGCGCACCGCAGTCCATCGTCAACGCCCTGATGCAGGGGCCCGAAGAGGCGTATGCCCTGGGCGAATCGATTGCCAAACTGATTTACCAGCCCATCGAGCGTTCGTACCGCGTGACGGTCGAGCAGATGGCCCTGCTGGAGCCCGGCCTGTCTGAAACCGTGTGTGCCACGCTGCTGGACGTCATGCGTGAAGCCATGGACGAGGTGGTCTCGCGCGGTGTGCCGGCCGACGCGGCACGCGACTTCCTGCTGGGCCACATGACCATCCTGTCGGCTGTGATCTTCAAGGAGATCCCTGGCCAGTTCTCGGACGCCTGCAACAAGGCCATCACCTTTGGCAAACCGCGCCTGATGCGCGAAGACTGGAAAAAGATCTTCGATCGCCAGGAAATCGCCGACAGCATCCAGCGCATCACCTGAAGCTTTTGTAACCCTTCATACCCCACAACAAACCGGAGACATTGAATGAAAGCATGGCAATTTGCAGCGGCCGCACTGTGTGCGTCCATGGGCCTCGGTGCACAAGCCCAGACCATCATCAAGATCGGCTACACCCCGGCCGCCACCTCGCACTACGGTGTGGGTTCCACGGTGCTGTGTGACGAGATCGAAAAAGGCACGCAAGGCCGCTACAAGTGCCAGCAATTCCCCAGCGGATCGCTGGGTGGCGAGCGTGAAATGATCGAGGCCGTGCAACTGGGCACGCTCGACATCGTCAACACCTCCACCGGCCCCGTGGGCAACTTCGTGCCCGAAGTCAAGATCGTGGACATCCCCTTCCTGTTCCGCGACTATGACCACGCCCGCCGCTACCTGGACAGCGCCGCCGGTCAGGAACTGCTGACCAAGTTCCCGGCCAAAGGTCTGGTGGCCCTGGCCTGGACGGAAAACGGTTTCCGTCACATGACCAACAGCAAGCGCGCCATCGTCAAGCCTGCCGATGCTGCGGGTCTGAAGATGCGCACCATGGAAAACAAGGTGCACATGGAAGGCTACCGTGCCTTCGGCATCCAGCCCACGCCCATGGCCTTCCCTGAAGTGTTTGGCGCACTGCAGCAGGGCACCGTGGACGGTCAGGAAAACCCGATCCCCGTGATCCTAGCCTCCAAGTTCTCGCAGGTGCAAAAACACCTGTCCCTGACGGGCCACGTTTACTCGCCCGCCTTGTACCTGACCTCGCCGCGCCTGATGAACAAGCTCAGCGAAGCTGACAAAAAGGTCTTCTACGAAGCCGCCAAAAAGGCCACCGTGGCTCAGCGCAAGAAGGTCAACGAAGACGAGGACAACGGCATCGCCCAGCTCGAAAAAGACGGCATGAGCGTAGTGCGCAATGTGGATGGCGCCGCCTTCCGCGCTTCACTGGCCCCGGCCATGGCGTCCTACGTCAAAGAATTCGGCGCCGACAACATCCGCAAGATCCAGGAATTCAAGTAAGTCCTGAAGGCCCCGTTCGACGGCCTGTGCGGTCCACGCTGCACAGGCCGTTTTGTTGGGGCAAGGCATAACAACCCGCAGGAGCAACAGGGATGACTCAAAGAATAGTGGCCAGGTACTGGCTGGAGACGGGCGATGACCCGATGCGCGCTGCCGAGACCATCGCCGGCGAGCAGTCGAGCGGCACCTTCCTCAAGCTCGCGGCAGAGACGCCCGAATTGAAAGAGCGCTCGGGCGCACGCATCGAATCGCTGGACATTCTGGATGTTTCCGACACCCCCAGCCTGCCCGGCGGCATGGCCTCCAAGCGCTACACGCGCTGCCTGCTCACGCTGTCCTGGCCGCTGGAGAACCTGGGGCCCTGCCTGCCCACGCTGATGGCGACGGTGGCCGGCAACCTGTACGAACTGCGTCAGGTTTCGGGGCTGCGCCTGCTGGAATTGCAACTGCCCGAGGCCTTTGCCAAAGCCTATCCCGGTCCGGCCTATGGCATGGAGGGCACGCGGCGCCTGAGCGGTGTCGCCCAGGGGCCACTGATCGGCACCATCATCAAGCCCAGCGTGGGCCTGAACCCGCAGCAAACGGCCGAGCAGGTGAAGATGCTGGTCGACGGCGGCATCGACTTCATCAAGGACGACGAGCTGCAGGCCGACGGCCCGCACTGCCCCTTCGAGGAGCGGGTGACCGCAGTCATGCGCGTGGTCAACGAGGCTGCGCAACGCACCGGTCGCAAGACCATGGTGGCCTTCAACATCACCGGCGAGCTGGACCAGATGAAGCACCGCCACGACTGGGTGCTGCGCCACGGCGGCACCTGCGTGATGGTGTGCGTCAATTCGATTGGTCTGGTGGGCATGACGGCGCTGCGCCGCCACAGCGCCCTGCCCATCCACGCGCACCGTGCCGGCTGGGGTTACCTGAGCCGCAGCCCGGCGCTGGGCTGGGACTTTGCCGCCTGGCAGCCCCTGTGGCGCCTGGCCGGCGCCGACCACCTGCATGTGAACGGCTTGCGCAACAAGTTCAGCGAATCCGACGACACCGTGATTGCGGCGGCGCGTTCGGTGATCCAGCCGCTGTTCAAGGACAAACCCATGAAGGCGGTGCCGGTGTTCAGTTCTGCCCAGACCGGCCTGCAGGCGCACGACACCTTCAGGGCACTGGGCAATGCCGACCTGCTGGTGACCGCGGGCGGTGGCATCTTCGGGCACCCGCAAGGCGTGTCTGCCGGCGTCATGGCCCTGCGCGAGGCTTGGGAAGCAGCGCAGGCCGGTGTAGACCTGCAGACCTGGGCTGCGACGCGGCCCGCGCTCAAGAGCGCACTGGGTTTCTGGTGAGCGCAGCATGACGGACGCACAAGCGCAACTGCCCGAAGGCCTGTGGCTGGCCTATTACGGCGACGATTTCACCGGCTCCACCGATGTGCTGGAGGCCTTCACTGCCGCGGGTGTGCCGACGGTGCTTTTTTTGCAGCCGCCGCGCCCGCAAGACCTCGCGCGTTTTCCGGATGCCCGTTGTGTGGGCCTGGCCGGCCAGTCGCGTGGCAAGAGTCCGGCCTGGATGCGCGAGCACCTGCCGCAGGTGTTTCGCAGCCTGTCGTCGCTGGGTGCGCCCATCGTGCAGTACAAGGTCTGCTCCACATTCGATTCCTCCCCCGAGGTCGGCTCCATCGGCCAGGCGATTGATCTGGGCGCAGCGCACAGCGTCGCGAACTGGTCGCCCATGGTGGTGGGCGCACCGAGGCTGCAGCGCTACCAGGTCTTTGGACACCTGTTTGCCGCGGCCCAGGGCGAAGTGTTTCGCATCGACCGCCATCCGACCATGTCGCGCCACCCGGTCACGCCCATGCACGAGAGCGACCTGCGCATGCACCTGGCGCAGCAGACGCCGCGGCGCATCGGCCTGGTGAACGTGGCGCAGATGACGCAGGGGCAGGGCGACGCCGCCTTGCAGGCCCTGCAGGGGCCGGACCAGCCTGTGGTCATGCTCGATGTGGCCGATGCGCTGTCGCAGCGCGAGGCCGGCCGGCTGGTCTGGCAGCAGCGCGGGCAGGGCGTGTTCAGTGCCTCGTCTTCGGGCCTGCAGTACGCGCTGGCCGAGTACTGGCGCAGCCGCGGCTGGTTGCCGGCCACGCCGTCCCTGCCGCAGGCGCAGGCTGTGCCCTGCATCGCGGTGGTCAGCGGCAGCTGCTCGCCCATGAGCGCCGCGCAGATCGAGTGGGCCGGGCACAACGGCTTTCTGACCGAGCGGCTGGATGTGGAGAAATGTCTGAACCCGCAGCAGGCAGAGCAGGAGATCGAACGCCTGGTTGCGCTGGCGGCCGATGCGGTGTCGCGTCAGGTGTCGCCACTCATCTATTCGGCGCGCGGACCGGACGATCCGGCGGTGACCGGTTTTGACACGCTGGTGCAACGCATGGGCTGCGAAAAAGCGCAGGCCACCGAGCGCATCGGCACGGCGCTGGCCGAGGTCATGCGCCGCCTGCTGGACCGCACCGCATTGCGCCGCATCGTGGTGGCCGGAGGCGACAGTTCGGGCGCGGTGGCCAGCCATCTGGGCGTTCAGGCATTCACCGTGGCCGCGGGCATGGCGCCCGGCGTACCCCTGTGCCGGGCCTGGTCCGATAATCCCCGCCGTGACGGTCTGGAAATTGCCCTCAAGGGGGGGCAGCTCGGCGCGGTGTCTTTTTATGGCGACGTGCGCGCAGGCCGTGTTGGTTGACGTTCCATGCAAGTACAGCACATCCCACGCCGCAAGCTCTACCAGGAGGTTCTTGATCGCCTCATGGCCCGCATCGAGTCGGGCGAAATCGCGCCCGGCGATCAGTTGCCTTCCGAGCGCGAGCTGATGGAGTTCTATGGTGTTGGCCGGGTGGCGGTGCGCGAGGCCTTGCAGGAGCTGGCGCGCTCGGGCATTGTCGAAATCTCGCACGGTGAGCGTGCCCGGGTGGTGGTGCCCACCGCCCGCCTGCTGATCGAGCAGATCGCCGGCGGTACACGCCACCTGCTGCGCATGCAGCCCGAAACCCTGGACCATCTGAAACAAGCGCGCCTGTTCCTGGAAGTCGGCATGGTGCGGCTGGCCGCCGAAAAAGCCACGCCCGACGACGTGCAGCGTCTGCGCGACCGGCTCGAAGCCCACAAGGCTTCGCTCACCACGCTGGACCAGTTCCTGCAGCGTGACATGGCCTTCCACCGCGAGATCGCGCGCATCAGCGGCAACCCGATTTTCCCGGCCATCGTCGAGGCCCTGTTTGGCTGGGCCAGCGAGTATTACCAGACCATCGTGCGCGCCCCCGGCGCCGAATCGCTCACCCTGGCCGAGCACCAGCGCGTCATCGACGCGATTGCCGCCGGCCATGCCGACGAGGCGGCCCAGGCCATGACCGACCACCTCACCCGCGCCAGCGACTTGTACCGGCAGGCCGGGCTTTAAGCCTCGGCCCGGAGCACCCGCGCCAGGTGCTCGATCAGCACGCTCACCCTGTGCGGGATGTAGCGGTTGCTGGGCAGCACAGCGTAGATGCCCAGCGGCGCGTTTTCAAAGTCCTGCAGCACCGCCTTGACCCGGCCCTGCGACAGATACGGCGCGGCGATGAAGTCCGGCTGGCGGGTGATGCCCATGCTGCGCGCAGCAGCTTCGGTCAAGGCGGCCCCGTTGTTGGCCACGATGCGCCCGCGCACGGGCACCTGCATGGCTTGTTCCTTCTCGCGGTAGGCCCAGGTGCTGATCGCCGTGTCGCTCGCGTAGATCAGGCATTCGTGGTGGCGCAGGTCGTTGGGGTGGCGTGGCTCGCCGTGTTGCGCCAGGTACTCGGGCGAGGCCAGCGTGAGCAGGTGGCACTGGCCGAGCTGGCGCACGATATCGCCGGGTTGCAGTTCGGCGGTGATGCGGATCGACAGGTCCAGCCCCTCCTCGATCAGGTTGGCGCGCTGGTCCGACAGGTCCATGATCAATTCGATGAAAGGCTGGTCGCGCGCAAAGTCGAGCAGCGCGGGCATCAGCTCTTGCAGGCCGTAGGTGAGCGGCAGACCCAGCCGGATGCGCCCGCGCGGCACGGCCTTTTCTTCGGCCAGGCTCGATTCGGCCGCGTCCACCATGTTCAGGATCAGCCGGCATTTTTCGAGGTAGGCCGAGCCAGCCGCCGTGAGCGTGAGGCTGCGGGTGCTGCGGGTGATGAGCTTGGCGCCCAGGTGTTTTTCGAGCGCAGCCACCTGGCGCGTCACCACCGAACGGGCCACCTGCAACTGGTTGGCCACGGCGATGAAGCTGCCGGCCTCGGCCACCCGTACAAAGGTTTGCATCGCGTCGAGTTTGTCCATTGTTGCCAATTGTGCAACAAAGTTGTTCTGATTGGGTGGTTTTTCTATTCGATTGGGCGGCCTACAGTCCACCCCCATGAACACCAACCGCTCTGTCCTTTTTGTCCCCCACGGCTCGCCCATGTTTGCGCTGCAACCCGGCGCGGCGGGCGCGGCCATGAGGGATCTGGTGGCCCGTCTGGCCACGCCACGCGCCATCGTGGTGGTCAGCCCGCATTGGGAAACCACGGTGCCCACCGTGGGCACCGCCGCCCAGCTGGAGACCATCCACGACTTTGGCGGCTTTGACCCGCGCCTGTTCGAGATCCAGTACCCGGCTACCGGCTGCCCCGAGGCGGCGCAGCAGGTGGTGACCGCCCTGCAGGCCGCCGGCCTGCCGGTAGCCACCGATGCCCACCGCGGTCTGGACCACGGCGCCTGGGTGCCGCTGCGCCAGATGTTCCCCGACGCCGATGTGCCGGTCATCCCGCTGTCGGTGCAGCACCATGGCGGCCCGCAGCACGCGTACCGCGTGGGGCAGGCGCTGGCGCCGCTGGCGCAGCAGGGTTTTCTGATCGTTGCCTCGGGCAACGTCACGCACAACCTGCGCGACTGGCAAATCGTCAGCATGACCGGCCAGCCCACGCCCGACTATGTGCAGCAGTTTGCCGACTGGATCCACACGCAGATGACCGGCCACCACACCGAAGCGCTGCTCAACTACCGCGCTACCCAGCCAGCCGGCACCCGCGCACACCCGCGCGACGAGCACCTGCTGCCGCTGTTCACCGCGCTGGGTGCGGCCGGCGCCGACGCGCAGCCCGAGGCTTTTTACCGCGGCATCTACGACCATGTGATCGCCATGGACGGGTATGCATTCATATGATTTTGCGGGACAGATCTTCAGCGCTGTCCTCAGCTGATCAAGGGAGAAACCATGAACACCACCTACACCCCTGTGGCCAAAAGCCTGCACTGGCTGATGGCCGTGCTGATCCTGGGCCTGCTGGCGCTGGGCATCTACATGAGCGATTTGCCGCTGTCGCCGCAAAAGCTGGAGCTGTATTCCTGGCACAAATGGTTTGGTGTCACGGTTTTTGTGTTGCTCTGGTTGCGCCTGGCCTGGCGCGTCACGCACCGCCCGCCGGCCTTGCCCGAGTCGATGTCGGCGCCCATGCGGCTGGCGGCCCATGCCGGTCACGCAGCGCTCTACGGTCTGATGATCGCCATCCCCCTGAGCGGCTGGCTGATGAGTTCGGCCAAGGGCTTCCAGACCGTGTGGTTCGGCGTGCTGCCCATTCCTGACCTGCTGGGCCGCGACCGTGCGCTGGGCGATCTGCTGCAGCAGGTGCACAAGGCCCTGAACCTGCTGCTGATGCTGACCCTGTCCGGCCACCTGGCCGCTGCCCTGTGGCACCACTTTGTCCTCAAGGACGACACCCTGCGCCGCATGCGCTGAACCGAATGGAAAACAACATGAAACAAGTTCTGACTTTCACACTGCTGGCCGCTCTGGGCAGCGCCCAGGCCGCCACCTGGCAGGCCGTCGTGCCCGACAAAAGCGCCATCACCTTCAGCTACAAACAGATGGGTGTGGCCATGGACGGCAAGTTCAGGAAATTCAACGCCCAGGTGAGCCTGGACACCACCAAGCTGGACAAGGCCAAAGGCAGCATCGACATCGACCTCGCCAGCATCGACACGGGTTCGGGCGAAGCCGATCAGGAAGTCGTGGGCAAGTCCTGGTTCAACGTGGCCGCGCACCCCAAGGCCAGTTTTGTGCTCAAGCAGATCAAGCCGGCCGGTGCCAACCAGTACGAAGCCGTTGGCCAGCTGACCATCAAGGGTCAGACGCGCGAAGTGCACGCCCCGCTCAAGCTCTCGCCGCAGGGCGCACTGACCGGCAGCTTTGTGATGAGGCGCGCCGACTACGGCATCGGCGAAGGCATGTGGGCCAAGTTCGATGTCGTGGCCAACGAGATCACCGTGAATTTCAACCTCAACCTCAAATGATTTTTCAACCTGGAGTACCCATGAAATCCTTCAAGCAACTGTCCCTGACCGCCGCCCTGTTCGCCGCCCTGGCCGGCAGCGCCACCGCTGCGCCCGTGAGCTACAGCGTGGACGGCAGCCACACCTACCCGCGTTTCTCGTATTCGCACTTTGGCTACTCCACCCAGCTGAGCAGCTTCTCCAAGACCACGGGCAAAGTGGTGTTTGATGCCGAAGCCAAGACCGGCAGCGTGGACATCAGCATCGACATGAAGTCGGTCAACACCGGCTTTGAGGACTTCAACGGCCACATCCAGGGCGAAGACTTCCTGGACACGGCCAAGTTCCCCACCGCCACCTTCAAGTCCACCAAAGTCGTGTTCGAAGGCGACAAGCCCAAGAGCATCGACGGCGTGCTGACCATCAAGGGCGTGAGCAAGCCCGTGACGCTCACGGTCACCAGCTTCCTGGCCATGCCTCACCCGATGATGAAGAAGCCTGCCATTGGCGCCAACGCCTTCACCACCATCAAGCGATCCGAGTTCAATGCCGGCAAGTTCGCGCCTTATGTGGGTGACGAAGTGCGCATCGACATCGCGCTCGAAGCCGTCGCACAGTAATTGCCGCTTGGCCGCCACAGCCGCCGCGCCTGCGCAGCCGCTGTGGCATCACCGGCATGCCCGTCAAATTCAGGCGGGTGTTTTTTCGCCGGAGGGCGAGCCGGTGCAGGTGTCTGCATCGCCACTGCCACCAAATTCACCGCGCAGCGCTGCGCCGTGCTCGTTCAGGGCCGGTGCTGCCGCAAAGCGGTCCTGTTCCCATTCCACGCCCCAGGGTGAAGCCGGGACTTCAACGTCCCGCCCTTGCACGGACATGCGGTGTGTTCTCAGCTGGGAATGCTGGATCAGGTCATAGACGGAATTGACCTGGCCGAAGGCCGTCTGCGCCTCGGTCAGTCGGTCCACCACGGTGCCGCTGCTCAGGGAGGCAAACACCTCCGAGACCACGCCGTCCACAAACGGGCGGTTTTCCACGCGGGCCGCGTTGCCTTTGCTGCGCGGGTCTTCGAGCAGCTCTGGTCGGCGCAGCACGGTCCTGCAGAAATCCCCCCATTCGCGTTCGTTCTGGATCGAGATGACGATGTCACGGCCGTCTGCACAGGTGAAGGCGCCATACGGTGCGATGGTCGGGTGCTTGAGGCCAACACGCTCGGGTGCCTTGCCTCCGTAGCGCGTTTGCAGATAGGGCACGCTCATGAGTTCGGCCGCTGAACCGAACAGTGAAACTTTCACGGCAGAGCCTTTGCCCGTGCGTTCACGCTGCATCAGTGCTTGCTGGATGCCGATGAGGGCGTTCATGCCGGCCGTGATGTCGCACACCGATACGCCAATGCGGCCCCATTCGCCGGGGGCGCCGCTGATGGACACCAGGCCGCTTTCGGCTTGCACCAGCAGGTCGTAGGCCTTGAGTCCGAAGAACTTGCCATCGTCACCGTAGCCACTGATGTCGCAGGTGACCAGCTTCGGATGGCGCTCGCGCAACGCGGCAGAGCCAATGCCCAGCCGCTCGGTGGCGCCGGGCGCCAGGTTCTGGATGAACACATCGGCTTTGGCCAGCATCGATTGCAGCAGCTGCAGGTCTTCGCTTGCCTTGAGGTTGAGCGCGACCGACTCCTTGCCGCGGTTGATCCACACCCAGTAGGAAGACTCGCCATGCACGGCACGGTCGTAGCCCCGCGCAAAGTCGCCCTCGGGACGTTCAATCTTGATCACCCGGGCGCCAGCGTCTGCCAGGCGGCTGCTGCAATAAGGCGCGGCGACGGCCTGTTCGAGTGCCACGACCAGGATGCCATCAAGCGGGCGCGTGCTGGCGTTGGATAGGGCGGGGGTACTGCTCATGCTGTCTCCGTGTTTGCGGTGTCTGCGTATGGGCAGCGATTGTGTCGTGCAACGTGTGCCGCTGGAATTTCAATTCCACGAAAACTGCATTGCGATGGCGGCAACACGCTTGTTGCGGCGACCGCAACACAGCGTGAACATATTTGAAATTGCGCCTGCCGGGTGCCTCCAGCACAGTACGCCCCCATCACTCAACCTGGAGACAACACCATGAATTCACGTGCCATTCGCCGTGCCATCACCCTCATTCCGATGGCCGCAGCATTGATGTGCGGCGCTGCGCAGGCGCAAAACCGCGATGTCAAGATCTATGCCTTCGGGGCCAAGAGCGGCGTGGTCCGCATCTTCGGTCTCAACAGCGAAGCGGCCATGAAGGCCGCTGCCGAACAGATCAACAAGGCCGGTGGTGTCACGCTGGGCGATGGCACCAAGGGCAAGCTGGTCATCGAATACCTGGACGACCGCTGCAACGCCGAAGAAGGCATCAACGCACTGCGTCGCATTGCCGCACAGACCGACGCTTTCGTGGCCGTGGGCCCGACCTGCTCCAACGTGGCCGAGCCGGCCTTCGGCATCCTGCAGAAGAAGGCGGGCGATGCCAGCGACTCCGGCCTGCAGTTCCCGATCTACACCGACGTGGCCGCCAAGGGCGGCCTGGCTGGCATGTCGCAGTGGGCCTTCCGCAACGTGCCCAGCGAGTCGAACATGTACAAGAGCCTGTTCGAATGGATCAAGGCGTCTCACCCCGAAGTCAAGAGCATCTGGGGCGGCGTAGAAAAAGACTTTGCCCACAGCAATGCCACCTTCAACGTGATGAAGGGCCACGCCGAGAAAACCGGCTTCGAGGTCAAGGGTCAGAGCGAATGGCTGCTGGCCGACACCAGCTTCTCGACCCAGGTGCGCGAAATGCGCCGCGGCGAAGCCGATCTGGTCATGATCTCGGCCCACCCCTTCACCACCTGCGGCGTGCTCAAGGAAATGCAGCGCCAGGGCGTCAAGCCCAAGATGCTGGTGGGTCTGACCAGCTCGTCGAGCATGGAGACCCTGCAGGGTTGCGCCGCGCAGGCTGAAGGCATCATCATCCCGACCAGCTTCGCCCCCGTCACGGCCGAAGCGCGCAACGCCGCCAAGGCCGTGCAGACGCTGGGCGCCAACATGGACCTGCACAACGCCGCTGCCTGGGAAAACATCTTCACGCTCAAGGACCTGATCGAGAAGGCCAAGATCATGGCCCGCCCCGACACCACGCAAGCGGACCGCAACAAGATGCGCGAAGCGCTGGCCAGCATGAAAGAAAGCAATGGCTTGCTGGGCAAAGTGGGCCGCACCGAAGACCGCGAAGCGGTCAAGCCTTTCCTGTTCGTGCAGGCCAAAAAAGGCGAATGGTCTGTCGCCCACAAGCCCAACTGATGACTTGGGGGACAGGTCTTCGGCCCTGTCCCCAACTGCTCAATCCCCACTCTCCAGGGAAAAACCATGCAATGGATCGACCTGCTGGACCTCGTGCAGTCCGTGTTTGACGGCGTGATGTTCGGTGCCACCTATGCCCTGATCGGCATTGGCTTCACGCTCATCTTCGGCGTGATGCACAAGATCAACCTGTCTTACGCGGCCGCCTCGGTCGGCGCTGCTTACCTGAGCCTGCTGGTTGTGCAGATCGCGCCCACACCGCTGGTGTACCTGGCCGCCGCCTTGCTGGGCGGTGTGCTGGGCGCGCTCGTGTACTTCGTGTGCTTCCGTTTTCTGCCGCTCAACCAGCCGCTGGCCACGCTCATGTCCACGGTGGGCATGCTGCTGCTGCTCGAAGAAGCCATCGTGCATGCCACCGCCGGCATGCCGCAGAACTACCCGGCCGTGCTCGCGGGTGTCGTGTTCGACGTCGGTCCCTTCATGCTGCGTGGCGACCTGATGTTCGTGTTCGGCCTGGGCTGCGCGGCCATGGTGGGTCTGAAGCTGATGCTGGAGAAAACCCGCCTGGGTCTGGCCACGCGCGCCGTGGCGCAGCAGTCGGTGGCCGCCCGCCTGTGTGGCATGAGCGTGTCCACCACCAACGCCACCACCTTCGTGATCGCCGGCTTCCTGGGCGGCACGGCAGGGGCCATGACGGGCGCCGCCATTGGCGTGCTCTCGCCCTTGCTGACCCTGCCGATGACGGTCAAGGGTCTGGTGGTCACCGTGATCGGCGGCCTGGGCAGCATCCCCGGCGCGATCGTGGCCGGCCTGGTGGTGGGGGGCGTGGAAAACCTGTTCCAGTTCCTGCGCGGCGTGAGCGAGCGCGACATCTATGTGATGCTGATGTTGTTCGCCTTCCTGGTGTTCCGTCCTGGTGGCCTGTTCGCAGCGCCCGGTGGCCGCGACTGAACCAGACCCTCATTCGGAGTTCGAACCATGGATTTTTATATTGGCTTGCTGCAAGTCATTGGCGTGCACTCGCTGCTGGGCCTGTCGGCCTGGTGCGTGCTGCACACGGGCCAGGTCAGCCTGGCCCAGGGCGGTTTCTTTGCCATCGGTGCCTACGGCGCCGGCATGCTGACCGCGATGTTCGGCTGGCCGCTGGGCTGGGCCCTGCCGGTCGCTGCACTGGTGTCGGGGGTGGTGGCGGTGGCTGTGGGTTTCCCGGCGCTGCGCGTCAAGGGCCTGATGCTGGTGGTGGCCACCACGGCGTTTGCCGAAATCGTGCGCCTGGTGTTTTTCAACTTCACCTGGAAGGTCGGCACGCCCGAAGGTCTGATCGGTCCGGACGGCGGTCTGGGCTTCGGCGGCATCCGCTACTTCCAGTCCAACGCCTGGAGCGGCATGCAGGTGCTGCTGCTGATCTGGGCGCTGGTCGCGGGCGTGATGCTGCTGCTGTGGTCGCTCGACCGCACCCGCATCGGCACGCTCTGGCGCGCGGTGGGTGAAGACGAAGTCGCCGCGCAAAGCGCCGGCATCAGCCTGACCGCTGCCAAGGTCTCGGCCTTTGGCATTGGCGGTGCGATTGCCGGACTGGCCGGTGGCCTGTTCAGCCACAACACCACCCACATCGAGCACGGCAACTTCACCATCCTGCTGGCCACGTTCGCCATCGCCTACCCCATCCTGGGTGGCCTCAAAAGCCTGGCGGGCACGCTGGTTGCTGTGGTGTTCATCCAGGGCGTGCTGGTCGAAGGCCTGCGCTTTCTGGGCGACTGGCGCAGCCTGCTGTTCGGCGCGCTGATCCTGCTGGTGATGCTGGTGCGCCCTGGCGGTGTGCTGGGTGCTCCGCTCACGCTGCCCGCTTTCCTGCGCCGCAAACCCGCCAACGCCACCGTGATGCCTTCTGAAAGGGCCCGCCATGCTTGAACTGCGCAACGTCTCCCGCCACTTCGGCGGCGTCAGGGCCGTCGACGGCCTGGAGCTGAAGGTCCGCCAGGGCGAGATCCTGGGCCTCATCGGTCCCAACGGTTCGGGCAAGAGCACCACCGTCAACCTGATCTCCGGTCTGTACCAGCCCAGCGCCGGCAGCATCGTGTTCCAGGGTGAAGACATTTCTGCCCTGCCCACACACCTGCGCGCCCAGCGCGGCATCGCCCGCACCTTCCAGAACATCCGCCTGTTTTCGCAACTGAGCGTGTGGCAGAACCTGTGGGCCGCCCGCGTCGAGCGCGGCAGCGGCTGGGCAGGCTTCAAGGCCCGCTGGCTGGCCGGTGCCGATCAGGGCCGCGAGCAGGCAGAGCAGATCCTCGAATTCAGCGGCCTGCAGGGCAAGCGCGATGTGCTGGCCGGCAACCTGGCCTTTGGCGAGCAGCGCCGCCTGGAACTGGCGCGTGCCGCTGTCTCGGGTGCACCCTTGCTGCTGCTGGACGAACCGGCCGCTGGCATGAATGCCGCCGAAATCGAAGACCTCGACCAGCGCATCCGCGTGCTGCGCGAACAGGGCCGCACCGTGGTGCTGATCGAGCACCACATGGAGCTGGTGATGGGCGTGTGCGACCGCGTGGCGGTGCTCAATTTCGGCCGCAAGATCGCCGAAGGCCGCCCTGACGAAGTGCAGAACGACGAGCAGGTGCGCGCCGCTTACCTGGGCTCGGACGACAACGACGAACTGATGAACGCCGCACTCGCGGCCTGAGGAAACACGCCATGCTCGAAATCCAAGGACTGGCCTGCGCCTACGGCAAGATCGAAGCGCTGCGCGAGGTGTCGCTGTCGGCCAAGGCCGGTGAGGTGACTTGCCTGCTCGGCCCCAACGGCGCCGGCAAGACCACGCTCATGATGACGCTCGCCGGCATCCTGCAGCCCACGCGCGGCAGCATCACCTTTGAAGGCGAAAGCCTGCTGGGCCTGTCGCCGGCGCAGATCGTGGACCGGGGCCTGGCCCTGGTGCCCGAAAACCGCCTGGTGTTTCCGGCGCTGAGCGTGCGCGAGAACCTGATGGCCGGTGCCTACCGCCGCAAGGACCGCGCCGCCATTGCCAGCGATATCGAGCACCAGCTCGACCGCTTCCCGCGCCTGCGCGAGCGCATCGACCAGCTCGCCGGCACGCTGTCGGGTGGCGAGCAGCAGATGCTGGCGCTGGCGCGCGCGCTCATGTCGCGCCCGCGCCTGCTGCTGATGGACGAGCCCTCGGTCGGTCTGGCGCCCAAGGTGGTGGCCGAGATCTTCGGCATCGTGCGCAAGCTGCATGCCGAAGGCACCAGCATCTTCCTGGTCGAGCAGAACGTGCACATGGCGCTCAAGGTGGCCCAGCACTTCTTCCTGCTGCAGCAGGGCCGCGTGACCTTCTCGGGCACCCCGGCCGACCTGGCCGAAGACGACGTGATCCAGCGCGCCTACCTGGCGGGGGCTGACCACTCGCGCACCGCCGCCGTGGCCTGATCCATGGACTTTCTCCAGCGCTCGCTTGACGGACTGCTGGAGGCCGGCCCCTACGCCCTGGTGGGACTGGGGCTGACGCTGGGCTTTGGCATGCTGCGGCGCGTGAACCTGGCCTACGGCGCAGGCGCCATGCTCGGCGCCTACCTGGGCTCGTGGCTGCATGTGCGCCTGGGCTGGCCGGCTCTGGTGGTGCTGCCATCGGTGGCTGTGGCCACCGCGCTGGCGGGCCTGTACGTGCAGTGGCTGTGTTTTCACGATGCCGACCGCAGCATCGGCACGCCGCAGCGCGCCAGCATGACGGTGAGCGGCGCCGATGCGCGCGAAGTCGTCGCGCTGGCTTCCAGCTTTGCGGTCTGGATGCAACTCGAGCAGCTGAGCGTGAACCTGCTGCCGCGCCACCTCAACCCCTTTCCCGATTTCGCGTCCACCCAGGAGTGGACGCTGGGCGCGCTGGGCCTGCGCCCGGACCGCCTGCTGATGTGTCTGCTGGCCGTCGCGCTGGTGCTGGGCATGACGCGCTGGATGCAGACCAGCCGCACCGGCCTGGCCCTGCGCGCCACCGCCGACCACCCGCTGGCCGCGCACCTGTCGGGCCTGCATGTGCCGGCCTTGCAGCGCCTGGGTTTTGTGATCGCCTGCGGTCTGTCGGGCGTGGCCGCCTGTGCGGTGCTGGCGCTCGAAGGCCAGGTCACGCCGATGTTCGGCATGTGGATGCTGATGAAAGGCCTGGCGGCGGCCGTGATCGGCGGGCTGGGCCATTTGCGCGGTGCGCTGCTGGGCGCAGCCCTGCTAGGCGTGGTCGAAGCCCATGCGCAGGCGCTGCTGGGCCCGCTCGGGCGCGACGCCGCCACCTGGGGCCTGCTCTTGCTGGCCCTGCTATGGCGTGCCCGAACACAGGCGCTTGCCCCCACTGGAGGCCAGCATGCGTGACGCGCTGTGCGCCAGCGAACCCGGGGTGGGCCTGGTCATCCAGGTGGTCGTGCTGTGCCTGGTGGCGCTGTCGGCCTGGCTGCTGCTGCGCGTGGGCCGCATCTCGCTGGGCCAGCAGGCGTATTTCGGCATCGGTGCCTACGGCGCGGCGCTGCTGACCGCTGTGGGCCAGTGGCCGCTGCCTGCGGCGCTGCTGGCCGCCACGCTGGTGGCGGTCGTGTGCGCGCTGCTGGTTTCCGGGCCACTGCTGCGCCTGCCGGGCCTGCACTACGCGGTGGCCACGCTGGCGGTGGCCGAACTGTTGCGGCTGGGCCTGTCGGGCTGGCGCCTGCAGGTGCCGCAGGCCGGCGGCCAGAGGGTCGGCCCTGATGGCGTGCAAGGCTTTCGCGACATCCGCTGGCTGTTCGAGCACCAGGTCGGGCAAACCGAATACATGCTCTGGGCCTTGCTGGCGCTGGCCCTGACCGTAGCGGCCTTGCTGCTGCTGGGCCGCACGCGGCTGGGCCTGGCCATGCAGGCGGTGGGCCAGGACGAATTGCTGGCCGACAGCCAGGGGCTGCCGGTGCTGCGCATCCGTCTGCTGGCCAGCGCGCTGGCCGCGGCTGTGGCGGCGCTGGCCGGCGGCCTGTACGCGCACCAGCTGACCTACATCGAGCCGGCGATTTTCGACCCGATGCTGGGCATTCATGCCGTGGGCTATTCGATGCTGGGCGGGCTGGCCACGCCGCTGGGTCCGCTGCTGGGCGCTGCCTTCGATCTGGGCCTGCTCGAAGCCACCCGCCTGTTCGAGGGCTGGCGCATGGTGCTCTTCGGCACACTGGTGGCATTCTTTCTGCGCTGGCGTCCGCGCGGCCTGCTCGACGAAAACCTGCTTCACCGTTTCTCCCGCTTCAGGACCGCCCTGAAGCTCCAACCTCACCTTTTGAAGGAAGTCCCATGAACAAGAACCACCTGCTCGACCAACGCACCGTCATCGTCACCGGTGGCGCCACCGGCATTGGTCAGGCTTTTGCCGTGCAGTGCGCAGCCCAGGGCGCCAACGTCGTTGTTGCCGACATGAACGATGCCGACGAAACCGTGAAGCTGATCGAAGCCGAAGGTGGCCAGGCAATTGCCGTGCGCGTTGACGTGTCGGACCAGGCTTCGGTGGACGCCATGGCCGCCGCTGCGCTGGCGCGCTTTGGCCGCATTGACGGCCTGATCAATAACGCCGCCTACTTCCGCGAAGTCAAGCTCACCCCCTTCGAGGAAATCGACCCCGCCATCTGGGAGCGCATCTTCCGCGTCAACGTGCAGGGTGTATGGAACTGCTGCAAGGCCGTGATGCCCGCCATGCGCGCGCAAAACAGCGGCGCCATCGTCAACATCGCCTCCGTCGTGGCTGTCGCTGGCCAGCCGGGCTACCTGCACTACGTGGCTTCCAAGGGCGCGGTGCTGGCCATGACCAAGGGCCTGGCCAAGGAATGCGGCGCCGCCAATGTGCGCGTCAACGTGATCGCCCCGGGCTTTGTCATCACCGACGCCACCAAGAACCGCCCCATCGAGTGGCAACAGAGCTTCCTCAAGGCCCGCGCCATTTCGCGCGAGCAGCGTCCGGACGACCTGGTGGGAACCGCCATCTACATGCTGTCGGACCTGTCGGCCTTCGTGTCCGGTCAGACCATCGTGGTCGACGGCGGCCACATCATGTACTGACCCACACCCTCAAAAACAAGCAGGAGACAAACCATGCACGACATCATTCTTCACCACTACGAGTTCTCGACCTTTTCGGAAAAGGTCCGCATTGCGCTGGGCCTCAAGCAGCTGGCCTGGCGCTCGGTCGACATTCCGGGCCTGCCGCCGAGGCCGCTGCTGTCGCCGCTGACGGGCGGCTACCGCCGCGCGCCGGTGCTGCAGGTGGGCGCCGACATCTACTGCGACACCCACGCCATCCTGGACGCGCTGGACCGTCTGCGCCCTGAGCCCGCGCTGCTGCCTTCGGGCAGCAAGGGGCTGGCCCGCGGCCTGGGCTTCGCCTGGGAGCGTCAGATGTGGATTCCGACGATCGGCGTGCTGGTGCATTACATCGGCGAGCACATCCCGCCCGAGTTCCTCAAGGACCGCAAGGAGGGCTATCTGGGCGTGGACATTTCCAAAGCCGCGATGGCGCCGCAGTTCGAAGAGCATGTGCAGTTCGTGCGCGCGCAGATCGCCTGGCTGGCACAGGCCCTGGCCGGTCGCCGTTTTCTGTTTGGCGATGCGCCCAGCGCCGCCGACCTGGCCTGCTGGCAGACCATTTTCCTGCTGCGCAAGAACTGCCCGCCCGAGGTGGATGCGTTGCTGGGCCTGGCGCCGATCAAGGACTGGTACGAGCGCATCCTGGCCTTCGGCCACGGACAATCCACCGCGATGACATCGGAAGAGGCGTTTGACATCGCCTGCAAGGCCACGCCCGCGCCGGTGACCCACCTGAGTGCCAATGGCGATCCGGGTGGCCTGAAAGACGGCACCACCGTGCGTGTCACGCCCGACGACAACGCCCGAGTGCCGGTCACCGGCACGCTGGTCGCGGCCGACGCTTTCGAGGTCGTGATCCACCGCCGCGACGAGCAGGCCGGCGACCTGCACATCCATTTTCCGCGTCTGGGCTACACGGTCGAGGCAGTTTGAACTTCAACGACACATCCACACAGGAGACCCCCATGAACACTCAGGACACCAACAAGCAACTCTGCCGCGAGTACTTCCAGGCCTTTCTGGCCCGCGACACCGCCTGGATGGCGCGCCACATCGCGCCCGAATTCGTGCGCCACGACCCCGGCCTGCCCTTTGAGGTGCGCGGCCCCAAGGGCGTGGCCCAGCTGCACGACGCATTGCTGCCGGCTTTCCCCGACATGGAGCTGCCGCTGCTGGACTTTGTGGCCGAAGGCGACAAGGTGCTGGTGCGCCTGAAGGTCAAGGGCACCCACACCGGCGCCTTCGGTGACATGGCCGCCACCGGCAAGAAGATCGACATCGACGTGCTGGACCTGTTCCAGTTCAAGGACGGCGTGCTGGTCGAGCACTGGGCGCTGCTGGACAATCTGGGCATGCTCAAGCAATTGGGCGCTCTGCCCCAGTAAGCCCACAGGAGACTTTTCATGCAATTGCTGGCCAACACCACCTCGCCCTTCGTGCGCATCGCACGCATCGCGATGATCGAAAAAGGGATCGATGTCGAGCCCACCATCGTCGACCCCTGGGCCGACGATGCGCGCCTGCGCGAAGCCAACGCCGCCACCCGCGTGCCCTCGCTCGTGCTCGACAACGGTATTCCGCTGACCGAAAGCCTCTTGATCGTGCAGTGGCTCGAAGCCACCCGCCCGGCACCCCAGTGGCCCAGCCTGCTGGGCAGCGACCCGCAGCGCATCGCAGCCGTGCTTTCGCGCGCCGGCATCGCGCTGGGCGCCATCGAGGCTTCGGTGCACACCATCATCACGCGCAAGGTCACGGCCCCGGTGCTGTTTGACGAAACGCCAGTGGGCCTGCGCCGCCGCCGCACCATGGTCGAGGGCCTGCAGCGCCTGGAGGCCGTGGCCTCCGAGATGGCGGGCAGCGATCCTGCGGCGCAGGCGCCCACGCTGGATGTCGTTTGCGCCGTGGTGCTCTACGATTACCAGCAGCTGCGCTACGGCGACCAGGCCTGGCTGCCGGCCACGCCGGCGCTCAAGGCCTTGGCCGAAGCCGTGCGTGCGCGGCCTTCGTTTGCGCAGACCCTGCCGCGCATTTGAGCTGAGAAAAAACGGTGACGGCGCTCAAGCGCGCGCGTCGTCGCCAGCGGCAATCGCTTCGAGGTGAAGCGCGAGCTGGCCCAGCGGCGTTTGCTGCGCCGGGCGGCTGCGCATGCAGATCTGCATGCCGCGCAGCGACCAGTCGTCGGACAGGGGCAGCACCTTGAGCTGCATGGCGTGGGCAAAGCTGCGCGCCGCGGCCAGCGGCAGGATGCCGATGCCCAGACGGGCCTGCACCGCGCGGCAGACCGCCTCGAAGCTGCGCACCTGCACGCGCAGGGCCATGGTGCGCATCTGCAGTTCGGCCTGCGCGGTCAGCAGGCGCGTCAGCGTGCTGCCGGCTTCCAGTCCCACCAGATCGCGCTCGATCAGGTCGGCGAATTTCACCGAGCTGCCGTCCAGCGGATCGTCCTGCAACAGCACCGCCGCGAGCTGGTCGCTGCGGTAGGGCTGGCACCACAGGCCCTCGGTGTCTCCGCCCTCGACCACCACGCCCAGATCGGCATCGCCCGAGCGCACGCGCCGGATGACTTCATCGCTCCAGGACTCTTCGAGCACGATGCGCACGTTCTCGTGCCGGGCCTGGAACAGCGCCACATCCGAGGGCAGGAACTGCGCCATGGCCGAGGTGTTACCCAGAATGCGCAGCACCGCGTTGCGCCCCGAGGCGTAGTTCACCATTTCGGCGCGCATGTGGTTGACGGCGGCAATCACTTCGCGCGCGTGTTTGAGCAGGTGGTCGCCGGCGGGCGTGAGCTGCAGGCCGCGCGAGTGACGCTCGAACAGCTGGGCCTTGAACTGGTGCTCCAGCAGCGACAGGCGGCGGCTGGCGGCGGGCACCGTGATGAAGCAGGCCTCGGCCGCGCGCGTCAGGTTGTGCAGCTCGGCCGCCTTGACGAACAGCGCCAGTGAGTCAATGTCTGGAAGCATGGGCGAATTCTATCGACCCGCCTGGTTTCCGGCTTGCATGTGAAGCAACACGCCGTTGCCGGTTTTCCAATTCACCAAACGCAGGGCGCTGCCTATAGTCGGCGCCATCTTGTATTGAACCCACCAGGAAAACACCATGAAAAAAATGTTGATCGGAGACCAGTGGACCGGCGCCAGCGATGGCCGCACCCTGTCGGTGATCTCTCCCAGCGACGGCCAGGCTTTCGACGAGATCCCGCGCGGCACGGCGCAGGACGTGGATCTGGCCGTGAAGACGGCGCGCGCTGCCCTGAGCGGTCCCTGGGGGCAACTCAATGCCACCGAACGCGGCCGCATCATGCTGCGCATCGCGCAGAAGGTGCTCGACAACGAGGAAGAGCTGGCGCAGATCGAAGCCAAGGACACTGGCAAGCCGCTGACCACGGCACGCAACGACATCAAGGTGCTGGCGCGCTACTTCGAGTTCTATGCTGGCGGCGCCGACAAGCTGCACGGCGAAACGATTCCTTTCCTCAACGGCCACCAGGTCAGCCTGATCCGCGAGCCGCTGGGCGTGACCGCGCACATCATTCCCTGGAACTACCCGGCGCAGATGCTGGGCCGCACCGTGGCGCCTGCGCTGGCCATGGGCAACGCCACCGTGCTCAAGCCCGCCGAAGACACCAGCCTGTCGGCCATCCGCTTTGCCGAACTCGCCCTCGAAGCCGGCCTGCCGGCGGGCGCGCTCAACATCGTGACCGGTCTGGGCGAAGAAGTGGGCGCGGCGCTGTCGGGCCATCCGGGCATCGATTTCATCTCCTTCACCGGCTCCAACGAAGTCGGCACCCTGGTGCAGCAGGCCGCGGCCAAAAACGCCGTCAAGTGTGTGCTCGAGCTGGGCGGCAAGTCGCCTCAGATCGTGTTTGACGATGTGGACGTGGAACGTGCCGTGCCCATCATCGTGCGCGCTATCGTGCAAAACGCCGGCCAGACCTGCACCGCTGGCAGCCGCCTGCTGGTGCAGCGTTCCATCTACGACACCTTCGTGGCCAAAGTGGCAGAAGCCTTTGCCAAGGTGCGCGTGGGCACGCCCGAGATGGACCTGGACTGCGGCACGGTGATGAACCCGTCGCAGCACCGGCGTGTGCAGCGCTACATCGACCAGGCGCGTGCGCAGGGCATCCCGGTGCTGGCCGAAGGCCAGATCGCGGCCGACGCACCGGCCAAGGGTTATTTCGTCAAACCCACCCTGTTTGGCCCTGTGCCGCGCACTGCTGCGCTGGCCCGCGAGGAAGTGTTTGGTCCTGTGCTGGCCGCCATTCCCTTTGAAGACGAAGCCGACGCGATCGCGCTGGCCAACGGCACCGACTACGGCCTGCTGGCCGCCGTCTGGACCGAGAACGCCGGTCGTCTGCACCGCGTGGCCAAGTCGGTCAAAGCCGGCCAGGTCTTCATGAACTGCTATGGCGCAGGCGGTGGCGTGGAACTGCCCTTTGGCGGCACCAAGCGCAGCGGCCACGGCCGTGAAAAAGGCTTCCTGGCGCTGGAAGAAATGAGCACCACCAAGACCCTGGTCCACTACCACGGCTGAGGCGCGCGTACATGGGACAACTGCAAAACAAGATCGCCATCGTCACCGGTGGCGCCGCGGGCTTTGGCGAAGCCATCGTCCGCCTCTATGTGCAAGAAGGCGCACGCGTCGTGATCGCCGACCTGGCGCAGGACAAGGGCCAGGCGCTGGCCAGCGAACTGGGCGCCGACAAGGCCTGTTTCGTGGCCTGCGATGTGGCCGATGGCGCTGCGGTCCGGCACCTGGTGCAAGCCTGCGTGTCGGCGTTTGGCTCACCCGACATCGTGGTCAACAACGCCGGCACCACCCACAATAACCAGCCCATGCTGCAGGTGGACGAGGCGACGTATGACCGCATGTTCAACGTCAACGTCAAGTCCATCTTCCACATGGCGCATGCCGTGGTGCCGCTCATGCGCGAACGTGGCGGTGGCGTTATCCTCAACGTCGGCTCCACCGCCGGCCTGCGCCCGCGTCCGGGCCTGACCTGGTACAACGCCTCCAAGGGCGCGGTCAACCTGCTGTCCAAGTCGATGGCGGTGGAACTCGGCCCCGATGGCATCCGCGTCAACGCCATCTGCCCGGTGATCGGCGAGACCGCGCTGCTGGAGAAGTTCATGGGCGTGCCCGACACCCCCGAGAACCGCGCGAAATTCATCGCCACCATCCCGCTGGGCCGCCTCTCGCGCCCCCGCGACGTGGCCAATGCGGCGCTCTTCCTAGCCAGCGATGCCGCCGAATTCATCAGCGGTGTGGAGTTCCCGGTCGACGGCGGCCGCACGGTTTAAGTCGCGTTCTTTTTCAGCGCACGCGTTCGAGCAGGCGCTGCGCCTGCAGCACCACCGGCAGGTCCACCATCTTGCCGTCGAGCTGCACGGCGGCGCCCTGCGAGGCGTTCATGGCAGCCAGCACGCGCCGGGCCCAGTCGATCTGCGCAGTCGTGGGCGCCAGCGTGGCGTGCACCACAGCCACCTGCCCGGGGTGGATGCACAGCTTGGCGCCAAAGCCAAAGCGCAGCGCGCGCTCGGTGTCGCGGCGGATCAGCGCTTCGTCGTCGACCGAGACCGTGACGCCGTCGACCGCGGGTGCCAGACCCGCATGCCGTGTGCACATGGCCACTTCGAAGCGCAGCGCATCGAGCTCGCGCTGGTCTTCCGAGACCTGCAAGCCGGTGTCGGCCAGAAAGTCGATGTGGCCCACCACCAGACGAGCGAGCTGGGGCGCCTGCGCGATCTCGCGCAGCGCCAAGTAACCGGCGGCGCTTTCGATGATGGGCAGGCTGGGCACACCGGCAAATGCCTGCGCCACCTGCGCGAGCGTGGCGGCCGATTCGCACTTGGGCACCATCAGCCCGGCAAGGCCCGGCAGGCCTTGCAGCGCGACCATGTCCTGCATGCCCCATTCGGTCTCGGGGCTGTTGATGCGCACCACCACCGCGCAGGCGGCTGATTGCAGCTCGGGCCAGGCCTGCCGCACTGCGGTGCGTGCCTCGGCCTTGGTTTGCAGCGGCACGCTGTCTTCGAGGTCCAGGATGACGGCATCGGCGCCGCTGGCCAGCGCCTTGGCAAAGCGCTCGGGGCGGTTGGCGGGAACGAACAGAAAGGAGCGGGCAGTGGCGATCGGGGAGGGCAGCATGGTGGTCAGAAAGGAAGTGGTGGACCCGCTGCGGTTTGGCACGGGGCGGTCGACGCCGATGGGCGATGCGCTCCGGGCCTGAGCGGGTGCTCCGATTGTCTGGAGGAGGTGCGCAGGGTGGAATTGCCGATGCGCAAAGCGAGCCTTGACCGCTGCGAAACGCATGCCAATGTGCCGCCGGGTGACAGTCCCGGGCGCTGCAAAAAAAAGCGCCCCGGGAAGGGGCGCTGTCAATTAATAGGTCGGGCAACTGCAAAGCCAGACCGCGCCATTGTACTGTATGCAAATATGGGGTATCCATTTAGCTCCACTAATCGGATTTCCCCTTTTTCCTGCTGGCCACATCCTCGTAGGTGACGGGTGCTGTGACCATGGCTTGCTGGAGCAATCTGTAGAACAGCATCCCCCTTGAT
>JACCDU010995432.1_pt1 | contig 60262 bp, 52 predicted proteins | sample 7446081 | NCBI WGS metagenome assembly JACCDU01 (sample SAMN15323447, study PRJNA562643) | freshwater metagenome | isolation source: river surface water | place: USA:Blue River Watershed | collected 2017-08-17 | reverse complement strand
CCTCATAGTAAAAGTAAATCCAGAGTTTTTCCGTCCAGCAGAAGTATCAACATTGCTTGGAGATGCCAAGAAAGCAAAAGAGGTTCTAGGTTGGGAACCCACAACTTCATTTGAGAATTTAGTAACAGAAATGATGAAATCTGATTTAAAACTAACTTTAGGAATCGTTTAATTTTGTTAAAATATAAGATGATATCCATTCTTTATTAAAATAAGTATAAATTATACGATTTTGGATTGAGAGTGCAGTAGAATAAAGTGATGGATTTGTTATGAGTGCAGTGTATTTTTCTTTGAATTCCTCTGCATTTGAGAAATAAACTGCTTCTGAAAAATCATCGCCATTTGGAAAAGGCCATACTAAATCTCTTGTAGTTGTCATTAATAATGCTCCAGAATTAAGGATTTCAAATGTACGCTTACTTGGATCACCTACACCCATTAAATCTATTCCAATTTTTACCATTTTTAGAGTTTGATTATAATCATATTCTGAAAGTTGATGGAAATGTGTTATATGGTCTTTTATTTCATGAAAAAGTTTCTCTCTATTTCTAAAAACATTATACACATGATCTACATGATTAAAAAGAGTGCCAACCCATAAACCGGTATTGAATCGTGTTGATTCTGCTGTTGGTCTCATATTCATAGACATACCAAGAAGACATGGTTTTAAAAACATCATAAAAGGGAATGGAACGACATTCTTTTTATAAGATACTTTCTTGGAGTAATTTCGTTTAAAGAATATATCTATAGGCCATGTACACCCAATAGTGGTGGGATCATAATCATAATCATATGTATCAAATAAAACAACCTTTTGAAATGTGTTGTTACGAAGAATAGTAGATATTGTATCACGCATTCCTGCAACTCCTGGTAATTCCCATATATGTGCTGGATCAAAGTAATTTAAAAGAGGTGCTACAAGAAACAGAGTTGTAAATTGTGATGACTGTATTGCATCCCAATCAGTTCTATAGCGAAATCCATATTTTACAAAGTTTTCCTCGTTAGTGTAATGAGGTGTTGTAGGATATCTGAAGGATGAGTCAGGTTCATGAGCAAAATATTCCGCATCTGGAAATAATATTTTAAGTGACGGTATATGAGCAGCAGGATCTAGAACACATATTTTCATTCTAGTTCATATTTAAGAGGTTTCTTTATATATATTCCGGTATTTAACCTTGAGTTGTTTCAAAAAATTGAGGCAAAGGTGGTCCAAGAAACCACTTAGAAAACCCGCACTAATTAAAAGGAAGATGCCATCTGGTTTAGTTAGACCTAATTCTGAAATTGAGCCTATTGTGGGAATTCAATTTGGAATATTTAGTCCCGAAGAAATTGAAAAGCGCTCTGTCGTGGAAATCACGAATAGTGGAACATATGATGGTGCAGAGCCTCGCATTGGTGGTCTCTTTGATCCTCGTATGGGTGTACTAGACAATGGGAAGACTTGTCGCAGTTGTGGTCAAAGTAATCATAACTGCCCTGGCCACTTTGGTCACTTGAAACTTGCTCGTCCTGTCTATTACTACCAATTCTTCCATCTTGTTCTTAACATTCTCCGATGTGTCTGTATTCGTTGTAGCAAACTTCTTATTGATAAAGAACGCTACAAAGATATTTCAAAGCGTCGTGGAGAAGCCCGCTGGCGTGCTATTCTTACAGCCTGTAGCAATATGACACGCTGTGGTCAAGATATTGAAGATGGATGTGGTGCTCGTCAACCTGATCGTTACAAGCGTGAAGGTATTGCACGAATTGTTGCAGAGTGGGATAAGATTGAAGGTCCAGATGTACACACAGGCACTGCAGTTGCTCAAGATCTAGAAGTTGAATACGTCCTTCGTCTCTTCCGTCGCATCACCGATGAAGATGTAGACTTTATGGGCTTCAATCGCTTCTGGTGTCGTCCTGATTGGATGATCTGCACTACGCTTGCAGTTCCTCCTCCTCAGGTTCGTCCCTCTGTGATTCAAGATAACAATCAGCGCTCTGAAGATGATTTGACTCACAAACTCTTTGAGATTGTGAACACAAACATGACTCTTCAAGATAAGATTAATGCAAATGCAGACAAGAAGATTATTGATGAATATACCAATGTTCTTCAATACCACATTGCAACTCTTGTGGATAACCAAATTCCCGGTGTAGCACCTAGTGCACAACGCTCTGGCCGCCCTTTGAAATCCATTCAGCAACGTCTTGGTTCAAAGGAAGGTCGTATTCGTTACAACATTCAGGGTAAGCGTGTTGAATTCTCAGCCCGTTCAGTTATCACTCCTGATCCAAACTTGTCCGTTGCGGAGATTGGTGTTCCTCTCAAGATTGCTATGAACTTGACTGTACCTGAGCGCGTCACTCAATACAATCGTGCTGAACTCTACAAACTCATCCAAAATGGTCCTGATAAGCACCCTGGTGCCAAGACACTTGTGAGACAAGATGGTCGCATGATCAGTCTTCGTCACGTGAAGGCCAATGAGATTGTACTCTTCCAAGGTGATATTGTCAATCGTCACTTGAATGATGGAGATATTATCTTATTCAATCGTCAGCCGACGCTTCACAGAATGTCCATGATGGGTCACAGAGTTAAAGTCCTTCCTTACAACACTTTCCGTTTGAATGTGTGTGTAGTAAGTCCTTACAATGCAGACTTTGATGGTGATGAAATGAATGCACACATTCCTCAGAGTTTGGAGGCTTCTACTGAACTTTCTGAAATTGCAGCTGTTCCTCACCAAATCGTTGCACCTCGTCACGCAAAGCCTGTGATTGGTATTGTACAAGATACTCTTGCTGGTTCTTGGCGTATCACTCGTCCCAAAGTTGGCTTCTCTCGTCGCGAGTTCATGAACATGATGATGTGGAATCGTCGCTTTGATGGTGAAGTACCTCTTCCTGCCAAAGGTAAGCAATGGACTGGACAACAAATTGTCAGTGCTCTTCTTCCTCCCATCAATTTGGAAACTGGAAACAGTTTCTACAATGATGCCAAGACGGCTGAAGAAAAGAAGGATAACTTTGTAATCATTCGTGAAGGTCAAATCGTCCAAGGTATTCTTGATAAGGATATCTTTAGTAAGCCTCCTCGTTCAGTTGTTCACACAATTGTGAAGGACTATGGTTCTACTGAAGCAGTGAATTTCATTGATTCCATGCAAAATACTATTGAGCAGTTCTTAGTCTACAATGGTTTCTCAGTCGGTATCAGCGATCTTGTAGCAGATGAAGATACTCGCAAAGCCATGGAGAAGGGAATTAAGCAACACAAAGCCGAGATTGAGAATATCTTGCTTCAAGTACACTTGGGTCTCTTTGACAACAACACAGGTAAGAGCAACCAACAGGAGTTTGAAGATAAGATTTACACTGAGTTGAACAAAGCCACAGAAGCAGCAGGTAAGATTGGTCTAGGATCTTTGGCAGAGGAAAATCGTCTCATTGCGATGGTCCGTGCTGGTTCCAAAGGTTCCGTCATTAACATTGCTCAGATGTTAGCTTGTGTAGGACAGGTTTCCATTGATGGTAAACGTATTGCCTATGGTTTCTCTGATCGTACTCTCCCTCACTACAAGAAATATGATGATGGTGCAGAAGCCCGTGGTTTCGTAGAAAGTTCCTTCATCAAGGGTCTCACTCCTCAGGAATTCTTCTTCCACGCTATGTCAGGTCGTGAAGGTTTGATTGATACTGCAGTCAAAACAGCTGATACAGGATATATTCAGCGCCAACTTATCAAAGCCATGGAAGATTTAGTCACTCACTTTGATGGAACTGTTCGTGACTCTTTGAATAACATCGTTCAATTCCACTATGGTGAAGATGGCTTGAATAGCACCAAAGTAGAAACTCAGGGACTTCCTCTCCAAAAACTCAGTGAGCAAGATATTCTTCGTGACTATTCCTTGCGTGGCCTTCCTGATGTCGCGCGCAGTGCAGAAGAACAGGTTGCCCTTGATGAGTTTGCACGCCAAGTCCTTGCTGATCGTGAAATGCTTGTAGATGGAATCCTTCGTATCAGTTCCAAGGGATCCACCTTCGCAAGTACAAATCTTGAACGTATTCTCTTGAATGTTCAAAATAAGTTTGGTCTCAAGAAAAATGCAGAGGCAACTCCTACTGATCTTGTACCTGCTTATGTCCTTGAAGGAATTAACAAAGTAATTGAGCGTACGCAGAACTATCACGCTCTCTGGGCTGCTATGCTCAGATTCTACCTTGCTCCTCATAAGATCATTGGAGTTGAGAAGTTCACCAAAATCGCCTTTGATGCTTTGTGTGAAATGATCGTTGTAAAGAACTGGCAAGCCTGGGCACAACCTGGTGAGCAAGTTGGTATCATTGCTGCACAGAGTATTGGTGAACCCTCTACACAGATGACTTTGAACACGTTCCACTTAGCAGGTGTAGCGTCAAAGTCAAACGTAACTCGTGGTGTTCCTCGTCTCAAAGAACTTCTCAAAGTCACAAAGACTCCTAAGGCCATTTCCCTCACGATTGGATTGAAGCCTGAGTTCCGTGAAGATAAGGACAAAGCGCGTGAAGTCATGCAAGATTTGGAATTAACTCTCTTACGTGATGTTGCAACTCGTGCAGCAATTTACTATGATCCTAAGGATGATGAAACGATTCTCCCTGAAGATAGAGATCTCATTAAATTCTACAAAGTGTTTGAACAAACATTCAACAAAGCAGAGGCAGAGGAAAAGAAAGAGGAAAAGAAGGAATGGAGTCGCTGGATGTTGCGTCTTGAACTTGATCGTGAACGTCTCTTCATGAAAAACATCAGCATGGACGATATTGCACTTGTTCTCCGCTCTGAATTTGCTAGTGAAGTGAACCTCATCTACAGCGATTTCAACAGTCCTCGTCTCATTATGCGTATGCGCCTTCCTTCTCTTTCAAATTCAGGATTGGATGACCTTGCCAATCTTAAGAAGTTTATTGTGCGACTCCTCAATGGTATCGTCATTCGTGGTGTACCTGGAATCAAAGCAGTCTCTTTCCGTCAGGATAAGAATCAACTTGAACTCAAGGATGGTGTGTACAAGACAATGACTCAGTATGTACTAGATACAGACGGTACAAACTTCCAAGCAGTCATGACTCACCCTATGGTAGATGGTCGTCGCCTTGTATCCTCTCACGTGCACGATATTTATGAAAACCTTGGTATTGAAGCCACTCGCCAAGTGCTTTTGAATGAAATCTCCACGTTGTTTGAAGAAGCAGGTGTGAACTATCGTCACTTGGGTCTTCTTTGCGATGTGATGACAACTGCTGGACGTCTCATGTCAGTAGATCGTTATGGTATCAATCGCAAGGATATTGGTCCCATTGCAAAAGCCAGTTTTGAGGAAACTGAAAAGATTCTCTTGCGTGCCTCTGTCTTTGGTGAAATTGATCCAGTGACAGGTGTAAGTGCAAATATCATGACAGGACAAACCATTCGTGGTGGAACTGCCTTTACTCAACTTCTCTTGGATGAAGATGCTCTTCTCCGCCTACAACAAGGCTTACCGCCTATGGAGGATGATGAGGAAGATGACACACCTGAGGCGACTGAAGATCAGATTGCAGCAGAACTTCAGGAGGATTCTAAGGACGCTTGCTCAACTGCGCATCTCCGCATGAATGTCATCATGCCTCAACAAGCTGTTCTTGTAGAAGAACCTGATGTTGAATTAGCAGTAATTGAATAAAAAACAGGTTAAACACCTAACACAATGATTAAATATGGAAACTGAACAAAATGCTCCACCATGGGTGAAACAGAAATTTCAACCAGGTCAGCAACAAAAACATTCAGCACTTTTTACATTTATTCCTTGGCAAAAAGGAACTCCAAATGTTGAAGTAAATCAATGTAAATTAGAGGTTGAAAAATATGAACATGCACATATTTGGGAACTTGCAAAGAAAATGGTGAACCCCTATGAATTTGTCCATACACAGGATGATGCACATTTTCATTCTTCTCTTTGCATATTGAAACCCTTGAGCAGAAGTTTTTTTAAAATGGTTGAAATGTTAAATGTATCAGAGTTTTACAAATCCATTCCCAAACAAGTTCCTAAGCTACGAAGTGCACATATTGCTGAAGGTCCAGGTGGTTTTATTGAAGCCTTTTATGAATGCAGTGAAAAAGAGAAACGACTTATCTCAAATGTAACGGCTATGACATTGAAACCTACAACCAATAATATTCCTGGATGGAGAAGAGCCAATTACTTCTTACAAAAACACCATGAAATCAAACTCCACTATGGAGAAGACGGTACTGGAGATGTGTATCACAAACAAAATCAAGATTCCTTTGTTGAGGCAAGTAAACCTGGAGTTCATTTATTTACTGCAGATGGTGGATTTGATTTTTCAACAGATTACGATGAACAAGAAAAACATGTATTTCACCTGTTACTTTGTTCTGCTTGCGTTGGATTGCGCGTATTAAATCAGGGAGGACTTTTTGTTTTGAAATTATTTGATCTTAATACAGAGCATACACAAATTTTCATAACCCTTTTATCAAGATGCTTTCGTGAATGGATGTTGTATAAGCCTGCAACAAGTAGACCCTGCAACTCTGAACGATATTTTGTAGGAAAAGGATACAGAGGACAAAACCCTGCTATTCTCAAAATACTGGACTGTTTTCAAGAACAAAGTGCTAAACAAAGATATCCAACATGTTCTGATTTTTTAACTGATAGTGAGCGTTCTTATCTGGAATCTCAGTATCAAGAATCTTTAAAAAATCAAATTACTTTTTTAAGAAGGGGTCTTCAATATATTCAACAACCTTCTCTTTGGAAAGATGACGTTGAACAAAACTTTCAGAAAAGCCTAGAGTGGTGTTCACACTTTCAAGTGCCTGTTTTACAAAAGAAACTTAATTTGAGTTCGGTTGAATCTGCGGTTTCACAAATGTCTGTACGAGTCGCTGCCCAACGATCACAGACGCTTGATGCTGAGAAAGAGATCCCTCGCCCATCCGATCAAGCATTGCCAGCATAGTTGTAAGGGTTTGCTTGTGATAGGGCTCGTCACTTAGAATCATTTCAAGAAGATTAGGGTAATCACGAGAAAATTCAGGTAAACGCTCCTTAATTTGATCAAGTGTATAGCCATCTTTTTTGTAGGTTTCTGCACGTTTTACCATAGCACGTACATATTCAGCACGTTCTTTGGCAGGGAATGCAGTTTCACGAGTAGCGGCTTCTGCTGCGGCTGCTTGAATACCATTCGGGTCAAGTCCTGACATTGTCTATTCTCTTTAAGAAAAGATGTTTTCTGTTTAAACGCATCTAAACGCATATCTCACAAAGGAGTAGAGATGAGTGAAAGTACAACTGTTTTGACATTTCGTCAAGTGATTAGTTCTCTAAAAAAGAAAATTCTAGAAGGGATTACACTCCAATCTCAAAATACAAATCAAGTTCAAGAAGTTCAAAAGGTATTTAGAGAATTATATCACGCTATCCGTAAAGTAGTTGAGAAAAAAGAGTCTATCTCAACACTTGAACCTTATAGTCTTGACCTTCTTTTACGTGACATACTTTCAAAACCCCTCAGTGATGATGATAGAGATTTGATGATGTATTATTTACGAAGGGATTTAATAACTTATCCATTTACAATTGATACTATTCATATCAATTCCAATTTAGTAGAAAATAAAAAGGAAGAATAGAATGTCATCTCACGATTTTGAAAAATCAAGACCTTATGATCCAAATAAAGGATGTCAAAGAGGATTTCATAAACGTTCCGGTTATACTACGAGGAAGGGGACCTATGTACCTCCTCGTTGCGTTCGTTCAACATCACCTTATGCAGAAAGTTCAAAACAGTTCAAGCAAGGAGAAGAAAGAAGAATGACTCAGCGCCTACAACGTACGAAAGTCAAAGGAACTATGAAGTGTCCTCCTGGTTATATCTTGCGTGACGCCTATGTAAGAAGATATACAACTGCTGTTCGTACCAAAGGATATACTGTCAAAAAGAAGTCCGGCACTACCTATAAAGTTCTTCCTCAAGCAACAAGTTACTATGTCCCTGCAGCCTGTATAATTGACAAAGGAAAAAAGGGAGAGGGTGTTCCTGGAGGAAAGGGAATCGCTCCCTTACGGAAGGGTGAGTTAACAAAGTTTGGATACACTACACGTTTACCTGGAGAACAGAGACATAAGGCAATTGAAAAGGCAGTTGCAGAGTTTGGTGCTTTGAGTATTTATAGAAAACTCAATGCTGTTGCAAAGTTGAGTTTGCGTGTGGCTCCCGAAGCGTCTAAAACGTTCAAGGCTGATCGCGATTGGGTTATGAAAACCTATGGCCCCCTCAAGGCTTTTTAAATCTAGGGTTCACAAGAAAAATACACACTAAGGTTAGAATTCTACAATGAGAATACCCATCTTAGTTTCAGGCTTAGTCCTTCTTTTGGTTGCAAATGTTATCATGATGTACTATAAACCTTTTGGCCTTGTTTATGGTGAACGTTTCCAGAATATGGATGCTTCTGGTTCAGTAGTTGTTGCTGGTTTCCAAAATGCAGATGCTTCTGCTCCCACTCCTACTCCCGCCCCTACACCTGCCACTCCTGCCCCTGCAGGAACTGATGCTGCAACTCCTGAGAAGAAGAAGGAGGGTTTCACCAGCTATTCTTTAGCCACTGGTGGAGGTGCGAAGGATAAGTATGAACCGATTGGCCCTTTTGATGGTGTAAAACTTTCAACTGGCAATTCTTCTGCCTGGCGCTACACTGCTCCCAATGAACCCCTCATGGGCCCTGAGTTCGCCCCTGGCCCCGATTCCCTTTTCATCTTCAAGAACAATCAATGCAAGCCTGAGTGCTGTGGTGCTTCTTTTGCTTGCGACGGTGGCTGCGTGTGCACTACGCCCAAGCAGCGTGATTACATCAATCAGCGTGGTGGCAATCGCACTCTCCCTGATGACAGCGTCTAAAACCCAAAGGGACTCTATCTAAGATAAATTTCAGTAAAAACCACTTATACAAGAAGGATGATACCAATCTGTATAATTGGTTGTGGAATATCTGGCATGTTATGTTTATTAGGACTTGAACACTCTGGAATTCCCCCCCATCATGTTTGCATTATTGACCCTTATTTTGATGGAGGTGATCTTCAGAGAATTTGGACAACCGTTTTGAGTAATACACCTTGGTCAAAAGTTCAAGAAGCCATTCGCCTTTTTCATCCAAACTGGAAATGTCCACAGGAGTTTAGTTCTCTACAAGGACATGAACTCACTCCAGTATATTTTTTGGCAAAATGTATAAGACAAACAATACTTCCCTATTTGCAAAATTGTAAGAAAATACAAAATACTGTTACTTCCATTGAGAAGAATGAAAGTGGGTGGGAGATTCATTGCTTGAAACAAACTTTACAAACTAGTCTTCTTTGCATAGCAACTGGTATGAAGGCAAAAGAATACAACTGTGATATCCCTCAAATTCCACTTTCAATCGCATTTCAGAAAGAAACACTTCAAAAGATGCTTACACCACTAGATTCAGTACTTGTTTTTGGAACATCTCATAGTGGTATAATTGTTTTGAAAAATTTAGAAGAGTGTAAAATTCCGACAACTGCTATTTATAAACACAAGGAACCCTTTTATTTTGATAGAGATGGGCATTATGATGGAATAAAAGCAGAGGCTGCTAAAATAGCCGATGAAATTTTAGAAAAGAAATACAAATATATAGACCTTGTTTCTATTGACGATACACTTAATTTTATAAAGAAAATTCGTTCTGCAACATGGGTTATTTCTGCTACTGGATTTGAATCAAGAACTCAGGGCTTTGAGATGGAAGGCTCAGGCGTTTGGAAATTTGGAGCAGCATTTCCTCCAACAGCCCCGGATGGAATTCATAAAGATATTAGTGTACTTGTATTTGCAAAACAAGTACAACAAAAACTTCCTGAAATTTTGGAGGCTTATCAGAGGCTTGATTTTCATACTTCTTTGTAGAGATGAGTAATCTTGCTGCGAACATAAACAAGGCAATTGGAACGGCGAATAAACCAAAAGTTCCGAACGTTGGATTACCTCCTGCTCCTTCACCCTCTGCACCGATGAACAGCAGTTTGTTTCCTGCTCCCTCAGTGAACACTTTAACAAGAAATATTCAAAATATGACTAAAAATGTTTCTAACAATGTAAACTACTTCAGCAGTAAAATTTCAAATGGGATTACGAATGCTGGAAACTCTGTTACAAATACATTTGCGAATGCTGGAAAGAATGTTTCAGATACAGTGACAAATGCTGGAAAGATGATGAATGAAAGACTCAGTGATGTAGGTGAAGTTGCAGTCAATACTGCTATGAACACTGGTAATGCAATCAAGAACACGATTACAAATACAGGTGCTGCCGTTCTTCCTGAAGACGTTGGTGCGGGCTGGGCATTCCCTGCAGGAGTATTTGTCGCATGCACAATCGTTTTTGTTGTCATTTTTGTATTCTTTAAAAATGAGATTAAGGATGGTGCAGACAATTTAATACAAAGTATTCGCTCTGTTCTTGGGCTTGAGATTCCCCCTCCTAAGTTTGAGGATGCTATTCCTGCCCCACCCCCTTCTACTACAGGACCCATGCCTCCTCAATTGAATCTTCCTCCTTCCAGTGCTCAGGGTATCGTAGAAAAGATCTTACCGTTGGGTTCACCTGAAGTTTTCAATGTAAGTAAGAATGATTATACATACTATGATGCGGAACCTCTTTGCAAAGCCCTTGGTGCACAATTAGCTACCTATGATCAAGTCAAAGATTCTTATGAGAAAGGTGCGGATTGGTGCAATTATGGATGGGTGAAAGGACAAGTTGCAGTCTACCCCACTCAGAAGAGTACATGGGATAGTATTCAGCAGGGACCCGAAGAAGAAAGAGGTGCTTGTGGAAAACCTGGATTGAATGGTGGATATTTTGACAACCCTGAACTTAGATTTGGTGTCAATTGCTATGGTGTTAAACCCAATCAATCTGCTCATGATGAAGCAGAGCTAATGAAGAAAGGTGTAATCCCTAAGACTACGGCTGGATTGAAGATTGAAAAGAAGATCCAGGAGTTCCAGGAAGAGTCTACACAACTTGGAATCTTGCCGTTCAATGAAGGCAAATGGTCAAGCGCGTAAATCTTTCTTCTTAATAGAAATGTCTGTTGATTTGGTTAAAGGGTTTGATGCTGAAGAAAAGGCTTTGTGGAATGCCATTAGTCGTGGAAAGAAATGGGGAAATGCTTGGTACCAAGTTGAACAAGAAAAGCGTGAACGTGAGACTTCTGCTGAAAGACGCACTCGTGAAGCGAAAGAAAAGAAGGATAGAAATGCATTTCAAGCTCTTATAAAGAAAAGTGAAGAAGAGGCTAAGAAGGCCAAAGAACTAGAGGCCAAGGAAAAAGAACTTGAAGCTATGAAGGCAAATGTTGCAAAGAAGAAGTCTCGTCACGTGAACAAAGCCTCAGGTACGTTAAAGAAAATTGCGAAAATGTGCAAATGGCAGTGCCAAGGGGAACAATGCTGGGCTCATAATTCCAAAGTATGTCCCTATATTCATCGCGGAGAGTCTGGATGGAATGAAAGCCAGGCGAAGAAACCCAAAAAGGGAGGTGCAACTTGCACGAGAAAAGTTCGCAAGCAGCGCAAGGATTAATATAAATCTTGATTAATTATTGTAAAACAATACCAAAATCATGATCTAATTATCTGAATTATATCCATGGTCTCTATGATCTCTTTCTTTATTATTTGAATCGCTATCATCATCACTTTCTCCGTCATTCAACAAATTATTTAGATACTGTGTTTGTTGTGAGTTCTCAATATCAATGCATGTCCAGGCAGCAAACTCAATAATACTTTGTGTTTGTGCATTGTCTTCAATATCAAACCATTTCAGTGTACGTTTCCAGAATCGCTCCCAAGTAAATGAATCAAATATATCATTAAAATGTTGAAAGTCTTCTTCTCTATAAGAAATATTATGCTTTGTACTGTGCCAGGCTATTTTTCTATTTTTATTGCATAAACAATGAAATAATTCCCTGGCAATAATTTGTGCCAAGTGTTTCTCACTTGTAGAAAATGTATAACCAAATGATTTTACAAAAGGGACTAAATCTTCTTTTACAAAACAATAAATAACAGATTGTCTTGGCCAGCGTTCAGTGCCATATTCAATCTCTTCATCTAGCCAATTTATCCAAAAGCGCTTTCTGCGCAGAACACTAAGTTCAAGAGTCATACCCTATTAAAATTAGAAGTATTGAGTATCCTAATTATAGTGTTGCGATAAGTCTTTAGGAGTTTGGTAAGGAGGGAGGAGGTTGTAAAGGGGGAAGGGGGGGAACAATAGGAACTTTTTTCAACTTTTTTGAAAATTCAACCTCTCTATTCTTTCGCAAAAACTTCAAAATCTCAGTTGTTTCATCGGGTGCAGATAGATTTTGTACACGTTTTTCCAAAAAATACTTATGCAATTGATCTTCAAGTCTTGTAAAGGTCAAGGGTTGAGAATGTTTCTCATTTTGGATCAAAAGTTTTCCACCTTGAATCTGAATCGTGGCATTTTCCATATTATTAGATTGAAGTACACTAATAATATTTGTTTCAAAATCATCACGAAGTTTTCTTGCATTAGAGGCTTGTTTAGATAAACTTGTCGCAAGATTATCAAAGTGAACCCAGTTTCTTACCAAATTGGCCAAATCTTGTGTTGCCTGGCTGTTCTGCATTTCTAGTGCTTCCAATGAAAAGGATTCTAAGAACTTGAACTCACTGCCCACCATATGCCCCATACGCCCCATTGGGTGTTACGGTCCGGAAGTGAAATAGAACAATACCCAGGGTTAACATAACCAATAATAATAATATGACCAAAAAAACACAACTTAGTATGATATATGGTAAAATTCTTTCCATGACGTGATTAAGTAAAGGGTCAACAAGAAACATTTGAAGTTGTTTTCTTGTTTCTTCGCGATTAATGAATACGAAAAGTTTTTGCCAAAGTTTATTACTTAAAACATTATCCTTCTTTTCCATGTCTACTTCATGCGTTTAAAGGTATAGTCAAAAATCTACGCAGCAGGAGAATGATTACCTTCGCCAGACCTATTTGGAATTCTAAAACAAATACGTATGTCATTACATTGACAGTGGATGACTCATTTTTTATTCAGGGAGAACCTCAGTACCTTGATATATCATCAAATGATATTGAAATTGAACATCCTGACGTTAATACAGATATTTTTACAGGTTATGTGAAAAATATAGTGAACGAATTAATCAAAAAGAATGCAGAGGTAAAATGGTTTGCAACAACCCTTCGTGAGGGCTCCATACTACGGCGCCTTGAGCATAAATGGAAAACAGCCACACACACACCCGCGGGTTGGTTTACTGCAAAATGGGTTCCTAGCCTCCTTGAAATCACTACGAACTCCTTCATGCTTTCCTGGACAGCTGTTTCTTTTGAAGCATCAAGCCCTCGTATATCTTCCCGATTCCTATCCCTTTCAGAACCTCAAACCCCTCGCTCTGTATCACCCCAATCCCAAGAAAGATCCATACGGCAATTCACTTATCAACCTGGTCAAACAACTGATCTAGAGCAGGTATTTGATATTCCTCTAACCCAAGAGGATGAAGTGGACTTGGAGGAACAAAAAAGAGAACGTCAAATGATTCGCGAGGCCCGGCTACGTGTTGAACTTTCACAAATGAAACTGGAAAAACATTTACAGTCTTATTACAATAAATATGGAAATATTCCTGATGAAACTGATTCTGAAAGTTCTGAATCTTCATTTGAAGAAGATTAAATTAAAAAGTTTTCCAGCAAAAATATACACTTTTACTAATACAGAAGCACAATGGCATCCTCCTACACCCTTCAATCTCTTGGCGCTATCGCGGTTCTTGCAATTACAGTTTTAGCACTTGCTTATTTACAGCCCTCATTCTTTGGTAGACGTGAAGGATTCCAGTCTACAATGAGCGCTGCCTCTAACTATTCTCAAGAAGCGGGTCAGAACGCTGCTGCTGGTGAAGGTCGTGAAACTCAAGTAAGAGATAATGCTCACAGCCAGGGAGGTGATGTACTTCCTACGGAAGTCCCTGGTCCTGCTCAGTTCGGCAATGCCGAGTCTCCTGCGGGTTGCTACCCTCGTGATCAATTGACTCCTGGTGAACTCCTCCCCAAGGATGTCAACTCCGTTTGGGCCCAACAGAACCCTATGGGTAACGGAAGCCTCAAGGGTAAGAACTTCCTCTCCGCTGGTGCGTTGATTGGTGTAAACACTGTTGGCCAGAGCTTGCGTAATGCCAATTACCAACTCCGTTCTGAACCCGCCAATCCTCAGGTACCTGTCTCCGTTTTCAATAACACCACTATTGAGCCTGATGTAAATCGTCGTAACTTTGAGGTTGCTTAAACGTACACAAGTAACTCTTTAAAATGCAATAAAGAAAGATTGTAAATCTATTTTTATCGTATTTCCGGTCATTGCACTAAAAGTATAAGAAAAGATTGTGACATCCTGGAAAGGCAGGACGTTCATTTTCCATTGCAATCTTATTTTCTGTAAATTTACACACACCTGTCCAATTATTCCAGATCATAAATCCACCCTCTGACTTTGAAGTAACTGTTTGTGTATAGACTCTTTGAAAGAGCTCATTAAACTCTGAGAATCCATAATTACTAATGACAAATGTGGTATCTGTTTTAGTCCATGTAAATGGATTATCCGAATACGAACAGGCAACATTCCATTTCTCTAAACAGCGCTTTTGAAGTTTTGTAACAGCATCCAAATCAAATATTTCATACTTTTTGATGGATGTAGGGGCAAGTTTAGAAAGCCAGAAACAAAGCCCACCATATCCACCACCAATCTCTACAACTTGAAGTGCTTTGCCAGGAAATTTGTGTTCCATATATTTCTTGATTAACAAAGCATGATAGACATATCGGATTGTATTTGCATTTATAGATTGCCCAAGTATATCTGAGTAAAACATGGTTGGTTTTCCAATGCTATGAAACTCAGTAAAAAGTGAATTATATGCTCCATCACGAATCTTCTTTACTTCTTCAGGAAATTCATCTTGTAAACATTTACAATACATAGCTCCAAATTCGTCAGAAACACCAAAGACACCTGTAATATTTTGATTCTGAAATAAATTCATACTTTCAACGGGAATTTCTAAAATTTCAAGAATTGATTTTACATACAGTTCATAATTATTATTTGCTGCTGTATATGACATATATTGATAAACAAAGGTAATTCTTTATACTCAGGACGGTAAATAAATTCAACCTATTTTTATCGTAATTCCGGTCAGAGAGGATGACGTCAGAGATCCAATACACCTTTGAAAAGGTAAAAATGTTATTTGGTTTATCTTCTTATCCGATTGTGGAAATAAAATCAAATGTAGACGGAAAAATATATCGTGTTCGCGATATGCCTGATAAACAAAGGGCTGCAGATTTAATGGCACAGATTCGCTTAAATATGCAGAAACTGAAGATCCATTTGGAATCCACTTATCCAGACAAGGAACAAGTGAAACAACTTATGCGAAATTATCGTGCAGATGCGAGTTCCATGTTTGAATCTACTCCAGATGCGGATTATACAAGCTATAGTGTAAACAAGGGTGAGGCTGTGCATTTTTGTTTAAGACAGCGAAATGATGAAAACCACGAGAAACTTGTTGATTTAGATATCATGACATTTGTAGCCATCCACGAAATGGCCCATATGATTACAAAAACAATAGGCCATGGACCCGATTTCTGGAATAACTTTGGATGGCTTCTTCAGGAAGCAGAAAAAATAAAGATCTATACTCCGCGCGATTTTAGTGCACATCCCGTCAGTTATTGTGGTATGAAAATCACCGATCAGCCTAAATACGATCCATCCAAAGATGGTGGAGATTTATCAATTGGAAATGTATCTTGAGCAAAGTAGAGATGTCAGAGGAGACTGGCTTGAAATATCTTCATCCGGCAAATATCGTCAAAATGTTTGAAATTATCAAGGATCCACGAGCAGTTCGCTCATTGTATGGAAAGGATTTCCCTGATGAGATGAAAAAAATCAAAATTGTCTACACTCCTCCGCGTGGAGAAGCAAAACAATTTGAAATCCCTGTCTTTCCTTTTTCAACGATTCTTGATATTAAGATTGGAATTCATGAATATGTGAAAGAGCATCATGAAGAATTTGGATTTACTGAAACTGCAGAAGAAGCAAGCCCTATTTTTCAAAGTGTTTTGTATTCAAAAGCAAGAACTCGTGCTGGAGAAATTTCAATGGCACTTGAAAATACACAATACTCTGCAATTGATTATTTTTTTACTCGTGTTGGTACACGAAGTGAAATCTTTTTACCCAATCCCTATACATATCTAAAACAAGATACGGATGCAGCAACAAAAAAGAAACTTCAATTCATAACGGAAGAGGGTGAAAAACAAGTACTTGGAATTGAGTTCAGCAGTCGTGTAACATATGAGACAGAAATTCTGAAAAATATAGAAAAAGTAGTTACGCCTGTTTTCTTTTTGTTCTTTTTCCGTGATATATATGAAGGGGTGAAGAAGCCAGTTTCTGAAGCAGACTGGAATGGCCTTTTGTATCCTTATTTTCCCTATTTAACGCAACAGCAAACCAAATTGGATGATAAAAATAAGAAGTTACTTTCTTATCAATCTGATATCTATCGTCAAAGCAATTTACTTATTGCAAACATAAATAGATTATTGGATAAAGGTGAATTTACACCAAGAATTCTTACACTAGCAGGAGTTCGTCATTTGCAGTTTTCATGGCCACAGAAACAACAGAACCCTGAAGGGCTTGAAGCTATCTTTTATGATGCAAAAGTGAATACATACCGTCCTTATATGAGATTATTACCTGCATCTGGATCTCCTATCTCAAAAATTCATTTGGAAAATGAGAAACCAGATGTTCCTGATGCTAGAATTCTTTTGAATTGGACACGCGAAAAGAGTCCTTTTCCAGGTAGAGATTATGCATTTGCAAAAATAAAGATCAAAGAACAAGTTGGACAAAATTTTCCGCTCTATATGACACTCCGTCTATTTGATGATAAAACACATACTGCTGATATGATTCTACTTCCTCCAAGAAATGTACGAAAACTCAATCCTATTTCTGATTTGGATGAGATTGAAAGTTTTTTACAGCAGGGCCTTGAGGGTACACCTTATTTGGATTTGCCTTGCAATTTGTACGATAGCAAATTGATTTATGGTATAAAACTTGAAAAGGTGGATCCTATTTACACAACAAGGGTTTTACTTGATAAACTAAAAATCTTCTCAAGTTTCTTCCAAAGAATAACACCTTTACCAGGTGAAAATCCTCTTGTAATGATACGATATAAGCGTGTAGACAATTTTACTGCACAAGATAAGATTCTTACATTCATAGAACAATATGCTACACGTCTAGGTGATTTTGCAGGGCAGGATACTAAGGATGGTGTTGCACAGAAGAAAAAAGAGGGTGTCGTTAAAAAAGTTATGGAAGAATTCCAAATTGATGAAGAGGAATCCTATAAACGAGTCTCCCAATGGTGGGATCGCAAAGATATGACGGTACCCACTCCTGAATCTACAACTTATATTCGCTCTAATAACCCTGGTATTGATATATCTATCTTTGGAAGTCATCCTTTTTATACTTTCCATATCTATCGTGCAGACAGTCTTGCAACCTTGCAACGAATTATAACCTTATTAAGTTTACTTTTTACTGTTGAGGAAAAACTATTGTTTGTTCCTGAATCAACCGTGAAAGTATTCCAAGCAGCAGAAACTGCCTTAGTAACTATGCAGCAGCAGGAAGAAAAGAAAGAGGAGGAAGAGGATGAGGAAGAAGAAGAGGATGAGGAAGAAGATGAAGGAAAAGTGACTGTTGGTGTGAAAGGTGCAAAACCTACGTATTTAGATGATCTTCTCTTCTTGGATGAAGATTTAGGAGAGGAAGAAACACTTGATGAAGAGGAGACCAAAGAAGATGCTCCAAGTGTAAAAGAACAAGTTCAAAAGGATACTGTTGCCCCTAAAGAAGAACTTGCAGAAGTTGTTCTCAGTGCTCCTAAAACAGCAGCAAAGGCTGTTGTAGTAGAAAGAGATCTCAACGAGGAATCTGTTGGAACAGCAGTCACAGAAGAAACTGAAGGAGATCTTTTCTTAAAGAAACTCAAGGAAGCAGATAGTCGTCTTTTTGACTATACTAAAACACACCCTTCTCTTAAGAAATATGTTTCTCAATGTGCTGCAAATGTCACTCGTCAACCTGCTGTGATGTCTAAGAGAGAATATAATAATATGCGTGAAATCTACCAGCCAGAAGATGGTAAAACGATTGAGTTTATTGAATATCCTTTAGAAAAAGAACCTGAAAAGGAGAAAGGAAAAAAGAAAAAAGGAGAAGAAGTCAAAGAAGCAACTGCATTGGATCGCACGAAAGAAAAGTTCTATATTTTAGAATATGGTTCTAATCCAAAGATTCCTCATTATTATGTATGTTCTAAATATTTCTGTGCAAGAGATAATATAGTTCTTATTTCTAAAGAATTTGAGAATCCTGGAAAATATCGCAGACCTGTTGTTAATTCTTCAGGACAAGAAAGACCTCTGGAATCCAAGCCAGCAAAGACATGTCCTTTCTGTGGAGGAAAAGAAATCAGTAATCGTAGAAAACCAGGAGTGAATGAAACTGTTCTTGTAAGAACAACTGCACCTAAGTCAACAGAAATTCACCAGTATATTGGATTTCTCAAGGCAACTCACCATCCTGATGGATTTTACCTTCCCTGCTGTTTCTTAACTCCTAAAACAATCTTGAAGAAAGATGTACAATTTGAAAAGCCTCGTTTAATGGGTCTTCCTACCCCTGCCAAGAAAGAGGAAGAGGGGCCTCCTGCAGAATATGAACTTGATGAAGAAGATGAAAATGATGATCAAAGTGATGTATCGGATACCGAGTTTCCTGAAACTGAAGATATTGATTACTCTGTACAAGAATATGCTGATATTTATATTTTGCAAATGGCCAGAGCATCTCAGAGACAAGAATATATAGTAGGTGCCGAGAAACTTCCTCTTGAAGTATCCAAACGTAAAAAGATTGCAAAAGAGGGTCAAATCATCAAACAAAAATTCAGTATTAAACCACAAGTTGGACTTTTACCTATTGCGATTGATAAATATTTCGCACAGCATCCTCAGAATTTTGTCAAAACAAAGGTACCGCAGAAAGTAAAACCAACCTCCTCTGGATTTTTACGCATTGGTGTAGAAAATCGTCTACGTTTCAAGCCTAACAGCTTTATTTCAGCGATCGCCCCATTTTATGGAAAGAATACAGCAAAAGAATTTTTAAATGAAGTTGTAAAAGTCATGCAACCAAACATTTTTATGCAAGTGAATTATGGCAATCTTGTCCACGAATTCTACAAACCCAATTTACCCACTCCTGAAGATGAAGAATTGAAGAAATGGATTTCTGATGAGAATTTGTATATGTTAGATTTGAATGATGCAACTCGTGAAGCCATTGTTAGACTTTATATCAGTTATAATAATTTCATAACTAAAATGCGTGATGAAACATTTACAAAAGAATATCGCCATTTTGCTGCGTTATGTGCCGAACCGAATCTTCTTCGTGGTGAGAAAACAAGAGGCCTCACGTTTATAGTTCTTGACCTTGTTATTGATGAAATTACTAAAGAAGAAAAAGTTGAGGTTCGTTGCCCAACCTATGGGTTCAATGCTGCGATTCATAGTGACAATGATTTTGCGTTTATAATGAGACATTATTCTGGTATTTGGGAACCTATCTTCTATGTAGACAATCGTCCTGGTAAGGAACCTTATTTTGATATATTTTCTCGTGAGAAAGAACGTTTGGGACAATGGCCTTATCCTGTGAAGGATCGCATTGAAGAATTTATTGGACAATGCAGAAGTTCAACAGATGGTCGTCTTTCCTATGCAAGTACAACAATTTCTCCTGTACTTCTTCCTTCTTTATCTCAAATTATAACACTCTTCAGAGAAAGCAAAACTGTATCTGCATTTGGAATGGTTCGTGATTCCTACAATCACCTTGCTGCTATTCTTCTTGATGTGACTAGAATTTATGGGAAGGGTCAGTATATACATGTTCCAATTGTTGATGATGGATATATTAAGCGTATCTGGAGAAAGATCTGCTTAGATTGGGATGATATTCGTATTTCAGATTTGATCACTGTTGACAATGCAATTGATTTTTATACTAAATATCTAGTAAACCCATTACAAGCAAGAAGTGATTTTACACCAACACGTATCTTTGATGTAGAAATAAAAGAAGGACAATATCGTATTGGAGCCTTGGAACTTGTCAATGGTTGTATGATTCCAGTTTCTAATCCAAAGAATCTAGCTGTTGTAGAAACAATGACGAGTAACGTTCCTGCTGGTACAGATGCTATTTTTATAGATACTGAAAATGGAAATGATACCAATGATGGTTCTGAAGAATCTCCTTTACAGACTCTGGGTGCAGCCATTTTATATGCGAGGGCAAATATGCAGAAAGTGGAAATTGCCTATGTAACACCAGATGATATTTTCACAGTTGAATATGTAAAGACCAAACCTGAGAACTTGCCCTGGAATAAGAATAAACAAATTGTATTTGATAGAGAAGGTCCTGAAAAAACAACCCCAAGCATCGTTTACACAAAACAAAAAGATTTGAATGAAATTTATGAACATTTGCGCATTCGTTTTGCAAACTGGATTGCATCCCTTCCCAATGCAAGAGATCTTAGAAAGCGTATCATGGCTGTAGTAGAAGATGAAGATACACCTATTTATATGAAGCGTAAGAAATTAGATCAGATTTTGAATAGACAACCTATCACATGGATGTTAGGTGATCCTGACTATGAAATACCAAAAGAACAGTTTTTAAGAAGAGTTGATTGCAGTGTACAAGAAAAGGGCAAGTGTGAAGCATCTGGGCGATGCAAATGGGTGGATTCCAAAAATAAATGTCTACTCCATACTCCTGTAAAAACAAACCTCGGATTTCAGGAAGTAGATGTTCCAACATTGATGTATGTGAAGCTGATTGAGGAAATTCTACGTTATGCAGAAAAGAGAAATCAATTGTTTGAAAAACAAGTTTCTTACATGGTGGATTTGGATAATCCTATTCGCAGAGGAAATGAATATATCATTCCTGAAAAATCCGCAGCATGGTATGAATTGATGCGAATGGAGTGGGCACAGAAAGCAGATGAAAAGGCTATTTACCTTGAAGAGAAGAGTGCAAAGGGGGATGGTGAAGCGTATGGTGCAATTGGACCTGAGTATTCACTCCCAGAAAGCGTGAAAACCTTTATGGGAACAGATGATCCAAAGATTTCAGAACTTCGTAGAAAATCTAGTTCACTGGCTAGTCTTCTTGGCCTAACTCCAATAACTGCTGACAGCGTTGTTCCTGAATTAACGGTTGGATCCTCAAAATTCACCCTTGAACAAATTACCAATCTTGTAAGACAAATTAATATGGTTGTAGTTCAATTAGACATCAGAAAAGAACCTTTTGAAGTTATCATACGAAAACCATTCACAACATCTGGAATAACAAGAGTTTTCTTTTTGGTGATTGAACCTGATAAACTTTCTGTTCTTGTGCGCGATCCAATTGCACTCACTTTACCCATGGTTTCTGATATGCCTACCAGCATAAAAGAAAAGATAAAAGAAGCAGAAGCAATTGGTGTTCCTAAAGTTCCTGCGAAAGGTTCCTTGCGTGAAACCATTCTTAAACGTCAACAAATGAAAAAGAAATAATCCTAATCATCAATCATTTCACAGCCTGGATAAGGGAGGACCACATTATACTTTCCTCCTTCATCAATTGCACGTTTTCTTGCAGTCATCATAATTTCAATCTCTTTTTCTAAACGATTTAACTTCATACGAATGAAATTTTTATTATCAGGATGGAGAATAATTAAATACAAATCACTGATTTTTAAACCATAGTAGGTTTCCAAAAACCAGCGATATACATTTAATTGCAAAGTATAGTGCCAATAGTTTGTGTCAGGAAGATGCTCCATTGGATACAATGCAGATTGAAAATCATTATTTGTCTTAATCTCCTTTGATCGTTTCCAATCGTAAATCACATAGGTGTTATCTGATTTTCGCTTGAAGATCATATCAATACTTCCCGTTAACTTATATTCCTCGGTCCAAACTTCCCATTCTGTTCTATAAGGTTCAAGATCGTGACCAAACTTGTTCCAAAAATTCATAAAGTAAAGCCATTCTGGAGTCTTTTTCACTTCCTCATCAATAAGATGTTCTGCTCCATTGAGAAATTGTTCAATGGCTAAGTGCATAGCAGTACCCTTTGAACTAGCCTCTTTTCCACTGTCATTCCATGTTTTCTTAATTTCTTCTGCAGTCTTTCCATACCATTTGCTATTTGGCCAATTTGCAGAGCTCATCATTTTTTTAATGGTAGCATCTGCATCAAAATGAGGAAAGAATTCATGAAGAAACTTTGTTGTACTGATATAGCCTTTACTTGTTCCTTTTACTGTATAAATGTGTGTTGGCTCATCAAAATGCACATATTTATCTCTTTCATGTTCATTTTGAAAAGCCAGTTTTTGCCAAGTAGCAGGCATTCTCTTTTTATTCTTCGTTTTAAATCTTTAGCCCTGGAATGCTTAATTTACCAATCTCAATCAAGTAAAGTGTCACGAGGCCTGCTTTGCTTGTAAAATCAAGAGAACTATAGAAAACATTGCGCATAGGATTTTCAATTAGCTTTTTATGACTCAAATACCATATGATAGGATACAAAGACCAAGTTATTAATGTCAGTAAAATAAGTGGAATACCTTCTTCAAACTTCAAGAGTTGCCACACAATGGGCACGAACGCCAAACATCCAATTGTGAACCAGTTCCACAGTTTTTCTTCATTCTTTTGTGTATAGGCAATATATCCCGAATAGATCATAAGTTGATTTAATGCAATGTAAATTGCAGAATCTATGATAGGAAGATTGTTCAATTTGAAGATAAGAAATAACATCACTGGGGTTGTTAAAAACCATGCCAAATAATGGGCCCATTGGTTACTTTCAATAGTTTTATCTTCATTTTGTGATAAAAAGAGATATTTAGCTGCACTTATAAATGGAATAAATATAACATACCATGCAATATCGCCGCGAGCAATAAGATAGATTGCAAAAATACCAAGTAAAGATGCATTAATAAATTGTACTATTTTACTTGATTCCATCTTCTGCTTTTGCGGATATTTTTTTATTCATAAGAACACAGCCTCTTAGAGATGCCGTGCAGTTGTCAGATTCCAGGGCCAGCATATCCCGAAAATAAAGAATGGGGTCCATTTGTTTGGAAAATATTGCATGGGCTTGCAGAAAGAGTTGGACAGGTTGTCTTTGATCTTTATAAAAATGATGAACGAAGAGCTTGGATCTCATTCATTACTGCTACTGGAACTATGTTACCTTGTGAAGAATGTCGTGGACATTTCAAAGCATGGTTAACAGATCATCCTGTAACATCCATTAATACATTGCCCTATTCTGAACTCAAACCATTCATACGAAATTGGTTTTGGTCTCTTCATGAAAATGTCAATCAACGGCTAGGAAAGCCCAGTTTTCCTTTTGATCAACTCACAGATACATATGGTAGAATTAATATTAATTATGAATTCAAAGTCTTTGAACTCATTGAAAAACGAGCAATCCAGCAAGGAGGAGTACAACTCCAGTCCTGGTTGGGTTGGGTAAAACAATATAGAACACTTACAAGTGTCTATGGAATAAGTTAATTATTTGCGAGACCAGCAACGAGACTTTCTGGTACCTTTGCGTACCTTACGAGTCTTCTTTGACTTCTTAGCCGCTTTTCTCGTCTTTCTCTTTCCTCCACGGGGAACAACTGCAGCACCAGGAAATACGCCACCAGGCCAAGAAACAACAACAGGCATTTCTATTTAGATACGAGAACTTTATTTGCCTAGTAACCAGGGAATGCTGCAAGTTTCATGAGAATCTTTCCAATACGATTTTCTCCTTGGATCATTCCAGTATTGGCTTTGCGAATTCCACCAAGGTTACTGGCTCCTGAACCAGGTGTATAATAGAGAAGTGTTTTTCCTTGCTCCTTTGCGGCTTGAACAATTTTACGCAAACGAGCATCGTGCTTCCAACGATACGTCAACGCATCTTCTAAGACTTTGTCTTTCACAGTTGCCCATTTGGCAGCATCAAACTTCGCGCCTTCTTTCTTCAACTGCGCAGGCCGTATGGCTTTCTTTACTTCTTCAGATTCTTCACGGAGAAGTTCATAGTCGCGCTTCTTTGAAAGTTCGCGTGCACCATCATTCGTCTCCAATTGTCTCTGCTGGAGATACTTTTGGTGAATAGAGCCTTCACGAGAGAGCAAGGAGATTGCTGCTTCAGGTTTGTTGGTTGCTAATTTGTAATGCATAGCAGCGATATAGTGTTCCACAGTCGGATACAACACCTTATTCGGTTGTTCCTTGGGGTTCTCGGGATCAGGGATAGGGAAGGGCGCAGTGGGAGCCAACCAACGTCCTGCACCAGCATCCTTGATTCGTAGGATATCCTCTAGAGATGCACCGTCGTAGAACTGGAAGAGTTCACCAATCGCATATTTCTTGCCTGCAACTTCTTCTGTAGGGGCTTCCACAGGAAGTGTTCGTTGGACAGGCACATCTGATTCTTCTTCTACAACTACATCATCTTCACCTACAATACCTTCTGCCTTGGGTGCAGTCTTCACAACAACGCGAGGTTTCTTCTTGAGCGTTGCTGAAACATTGGCCATTGCGGTCGTTGTTTCATTTCTGAGTTCTGCTGGGAGTGCCTTGACTGTTTCATTCTGCACTGCAGCCGGCAATGCAGTTAATACAGCAGCACGTTCTGCTAGAGGCATTCCAACCAAAGTCGCTACACGATCTGCCACATCTTTCTTCTCCACATCCTCAATGACATTTTGTTGAACAGCCACGCCCACCTTTTGTCCTGGAGCAGTCACTGCACCAGGAAGTTCCACAACCTCTTCTTCCACCATGAAAGGAATATCCTTTTTACGCTTGAAGACAACCCAGCGATTCAAGAATGAGAATTCCTTCACTGCAGCTCCCATCTGGAATTTCTTTCCAGCCTTCGCAGCCATATCAAAGGAATGATCAAATGTATTTGTACTATGTTGTAGACCAAGTTCCTTGAGTTCATCTTTATTTACAACCAATTCACATCCAATTTGTCTCATCTTTTCTTGGAGAAGTTTGAGAGGAACTAAGTATTCACGGTGAGAAGTACCAATGGTAATGAATTCAACATCAATTCCCAATCCAAATCCACTGTCATCAATGGGCAAATCATCCTTTTCATATTGTTTTGTGATTGTCCAAAGAAGCACATCATCTTCAATTCCAGCCTTTCGTGATCCTTTTTCAATTCCACGTAACATATCAAAGACTTTATCACCGTCAAAGAAGCAAGCAATGAAATATCCCCCAACTTTGAGAATGTCTGCAAGATTGCGCAAGAGTCCATTAAATGTTTCCTTAGTTTCAAAGAAGTAGTGAAGGGCAAACATTAAACTTACACAATCAGCACCCATTTTGAGACGAGAAGCTCCGTATTTCTCCACGAAAGGAGGAACAGGGCCTTGAGGCTGTGCTTTACCAAAGACACTGCGGAGAATGTCTTTTTCTTGGTTTGTTGCACCTGCTTCACCGCTTACAAGATGTTTACTGCTGTCAGCAATTGCAAAGATCATAGGAGGAAGATCCAAAATGAAGGGCTTCTTTTCACCTCTCTTCATTTTCTCTGCTTTAGCTTTCTCCTCTATGTGACGCTTCATTGAACTCAAGTAACGTTCATAGGCTGAGTCGCCAGGACCAATAATGTTTTTACCCGCAACATCTACACCAAGCACGAAAGATACATTTCTACGTCTCCAACGCTGTAAATCTGCAGCAACACCAACTGCTAAATCTACAATGGTTTTGCGACCACCTTTTAATGCAGAGGCATATAAGATATTTTCTTTGATCCATTTATTGTGGAAATCACGCAGGCCTTTCACACGCATTAAATCTTGTTCTGCAGCTTTGCGTTCAAAGTACTTCTGACTGATTGCTTCACGTTCACCTTTTGATTTCATGAGATCAGCAACCTCTTCTTCAGTAGGTTGTTCAGAACCAGTGCTAATCATACTCTTTGTAATAGGATCATGAATACTATTCCAGACACCTTCAGCAGTCATGTCGCTGTTTAGAGTTCTGCTCAATTGACCAGACTGGAATCGCTCCGTCTTATCAAAGCGAATGCGCATAGGAACCCAGCGCCATCCAGGAAGACGTTTGGGATCATACGCCATTTCTACGATACTTCTATCTTGAATAGGTTCTCTTGAGACTTCCGTGATCACATAATCTTCACCAGTACTTTCATCGGTTTGGATTAAAAGGTGGCAGGTGTTCGCCATTGTATCAGGAAATTCACTTGGAGTAAAGAGTACAGGTCTGTACTTCTTTTTCTTGTCCTCAGGAACAATAGGCTTTTCTTCAAGAATTGTATCACGAGGATTTTCATCTGCATTTTCACGACTGGACCCCACATAGAGACGCAACGTTTTGTAACGAATGGTTTCACCTGTATCAGCCTTTACATCCACATAGACACGCTCTTCAGTACTCTTGGAATACTTTTCAAATGTTACAAAGAAGTCAATTGTGTTATCTTCTGCAGGCTTCCACTTGAATTGTTCCTCAAATCCTACACCAGCCTTTTGAGGTAAAGGGAGTGCATTTGGAGTAAAGATAAGACCATCTGTATTGTAGATCTTTTCAGAACCAAGTACCTTTTGAGCAGCAATGAAGATGGCTTTATCACCAGGTTCTGCAAACAAGAAGTCTTTTGAGGAGACTTTGAGTTTGGTAGCCGCGGTGATACCAGGAACAAGAAGAGTAGGGCCACTTCCTTCATTCCATTTGTTCACCCAACGATTCAAGAGGCCATGACGACTTTCAGTTTCTTCTTCAGCTTGGAAAGGGAGTTGAGTTACGTCTTTTCCATCAATATCAATATAGATATCAAAGAGAAGTAGAATATTTGTGGCTTTTGCCTCGGTTTCACCCTCTACGATTTTCTTCTTTGTGACCCATTCACCATCTAAGAGTGCAGCTCGGCAAGTTTCTTGTTTCATTCCTGTGCGATACACATTCAAACCCATATCAATAAGAAAGAGTTCACCTTTTCTATCACAGAAGGCCATTACACGCAAACCATCCGCCTTATCTGTTACATTGTAGCCGTCGCGAATATTTGCTGTTGTTTCATCTCGTTCCTTTATGAAATTTGCCATCTCCAATGTAATGGGCGCTACACCACGGAATTTATCAAGATGCGTCAATTCACGATAGGCACGCAAGACATTGTCCTTCGTGGTTTTGCGAATGAGCAAAGTATTCTTTTGAATTCCGCGGAGTACTTCACCAATTCCTTTGACAAGGCGTTTGAGTGCAGCATCTACAGTATCACCTTCAAGACGAAGAAGTTCTACTTCAATTTCATAAGTAGCAGGATTATTCATAATATCCTGATCTTTGAACTTGCGCTGCCAAGCAAAAGCCCCTTCCTTTCTCTTTGTGCTACGAACAATGGACATGTCCACTTTGAATCCTTCATCTCGTGATTTGAAAGACCAACGACGAATCATACGAAACGCCTTTCGTTGTTGTGACCATGTTTTAATCATTTCGCCAATCTTTGGATCATCTTTAGCGATAGGTTCCTCTCTACGAATTTTTACGGATACATCATAATCTTCCAATTTTGTACTTGCTTCTTGAACACTTCTATCTTTTATCATGATACTATAGTGCTTTCCAGCAAGAGTATCATCACGACAGTATTCTTGAATATCTCCAGGTCCTACAACACTGAATCGGAAGTGTTCAGGAGTAGAAATCGTCAAGCGATCCTCTTCAGGAACATAATTGAAATCCTTTGCACGTAAACGTTGTGCCACTGCGAGGAAAGTAGTGATATTTACAGGCACTTGAAGTCCAAAAGTGGCTTCAAGTTCTTGCTTGCTATCACTGATCCAAACATTGAGTAACTTTTTCAAGTTTTCAACTTCTGCGGCATATAGTTCCATAGTGTCAATCCTATTCACTTATATAGACTTCCCTTTGAGCCGCCGCGCCTTCAAAATTATGAAGTTGGTCCAGTTGAAAATTCCTTAAGAAGGTGCTGAATTGTCTCTGCACGACCTACAAGAAGACAGTAATCATCTTTTTTCGGTTTATCCAGAGTAATTTTCACTTTCAGAGTTTCGGCGCGTTGTTTTAAATCATCTAGTTTTCCATCAGCAACAGGCCATTTGAATTTAAATCCTTCATGTTCTCGTTCTTGCATCCAAGAAAGAAGAGAGGTGCTCATAAGTCTTTCACCGGAAAGGTGGTATACACATCTTGAACCAAGTCCACACATCCAAATGGGTTTAGAAGAAGACCATGTTTGCAAATTCTCAGGATAAAAGAGTAATTTCTTATTGGCTTCGTCAATCACAAGTTTTTGAATATCAAATAGGAAACAAAGTGCATTATCAAGATCATGCGTATCTTGAGTAGGGGAAACATGTGTACTTTGTTGCGCAGCAAGTTGCTCATGGATTCGCGGACGACAGAATTTATGACCTTTGCACTCTTTATCAACCCGTGCACCAATTGTTAAAAGAGTTTCTCTCAGAATTTGTCTGCGGATTTGTAGAGTTCCTGCACGATAAACAGGATCAGTATACCACAAATACAAGGAAACTGGACCGGGAGGTTCAAGAGGTGTTGATATAAGGCCACCTGGGCCAGCAAGCACTTCAGCACCCCCTGTATCGCTTTGTGTTTGAATCTCTATCGTGCTAAGTTTCGTATCACGAGAGGGATTATGAGAAATCCATTGTTGAATATCGGACAACATACCTATATGTACTAGGCGTGAACTGTTTAGGTTAATCGTGACCGGATAATATTTCCTGTGCCTTTCGCTCTTCTTCCTCGCGAATAGAGAAGTTCTCACGATTTTTAGAACAGAATTCCATGTAGGCTTTCATCTTTTGAAAGGTGTCCATTTTGACTTTGGTAAGATCAAAAAAAATACCGTTGCTGTTTTCACTGAAATCTTCACCAGATTGTTTCAAGATTCTATAAATATTTTCCTGTTCTTCTTTTACTAATCTCTTCAAATCCTCAAGAAAACGTTTTCTTTCATCATACTCTTCATTTGTTAAAGTAGACATATCTAATCATATAAAACTCTCTACTCCTCATCTTCTTTCCGCAATTGAGACCGGAGTTCCATTAAGAGCACACCTAAGCGATTCTTTCCATTTCCATCATTTCCACTTCCCCAATATCCATCCGTTGGGCTTTCTTCAATAAGAGTTCTCTCACCAGTAGAAAGCAAGAGATTGCGAAGTTGTTCATTTTGTGAGAATTTGGCATACAATGCCTTGCGCATCACATCCTCACGCTTTGCATCCCACTGAGGATCAATCTTCTTTGCCTTGTTACTACCCAAAAGTTTGGCCTTTTCAGGAGTAGGAGAAGTGCGAATCTTTTCTCGGTAATCAGGATCATTAGGAAACTTCATCGCTTGGAAGTAATGCTCCACAGAAGGCCAAAGTTTTTCAATTCCATTTGTATCTTGGAGTTTGAAAGGTTCTACAAAGAAGTTGCTGAATTGGCGGAACTCGGGCTTTTTGCTATAGAAGAGAATGGGTTCTGTATTTTCTTCTTCCTTTTCCTCTCCCTCTTCATTACCAAAGCGTTCTCCAACATTAATATTTAGTTCTTTGGCAACAGCATCTCCCTGTCCTTTGGCAGAACCTACAGGATTGCATTCATTATCAAATTGCACAGCATCTTTCTTCACAAGTCCGCGAAAGAGTCCAACACTCAAGATATAAGGATCGTTCACTTGGAAACGGGATTTCTGAATTTCAACACGAACAATGGATCCAATATCTGAATCTTCAAATTCCTGATTTCCAAGATGCAAATCACGAGGAAGAATAATTCGGATAGCATCTTCAAAGGAAACATACATACCCATTTTGTTTTTGCGAATGACAACACCTTCTAAGAGAAATCCAGCAGGAGGATTGTATACTTTGCCTTGTGCTTGAATATGATAGACTACATCTCCAGTGAATCGTCCATTTTCAATATATCCCATGGAACGAGAAAGAATCTGCATGGTATCTGGTTTTACAAATCCGTGACGAGAACATTTATTTTCAAGGCGGCCACTTAATTTATCTAAAAGGATGGTATCAATATTCTCCAAATCTTTTCTTAAATCCTTTGGAGTCAGAGGAATACGTTCTTCAAAGATAGCAGTATATTCCATTCTTCCTATCTGTTCTAAGTAATTTCAACTTTCAATTTTAGGCTGAAACGGGTGCTGAATATCCAGCGGCTTGCACAGAAGAATCTACCATTTTAGTTACTTTATCTTTAACTGTACTAAGTAACATCGTAGCAATATCTTTATTCTGATCAAAAAATCCTTCCTTGAGAGGAACACTATATTTTTTCATTTCAGATGCAACGACATTCTTAATAATTTCATTCAACCTGGTTTCAGCATTTTCAACAATTTTATCAGTAGAAGGGCAATTTCCACCAATTAAATCAGGTACTTTTGTCATTCTATTCTGTTTCGCCGCAGGACCTTTTCCAGTGAGTTCATTAGATACTTGAGTATTCAAGAAAGAGGGGCGAACCTGGGGACATTGAGTTGCCGAGGTTACGAAAAAGCGTATCGTACAGGTCTTTTTAGGGCCTCCAACTCTATTCTGTTCAACACACTTCTTTGCATTCGTACACCAACCGCAACCGTTGGTATCTGCACAATCTGCACAATTCGTGATGGCTCCACAAGAAAGAGTTTGAAACCCTTCTTGAAAATAGTAGACTGAGATTCCTAGTATAAAAACAAGCAATCCTAGTCCTATGTATATTGGTTTCAGAGACTTCATCTACTTATATAAATTTAAATTATCACTGAGCAAGTTCTAAAGTCAATAAAAAATCTTCAATCGTTTTCATCTCTCCCTCAGATAATAAGGGCTTTCCAGACATTATAGTTTGAAAATCCTTTAAATTTGGTGCAAGTGTCTCACCTGAACTTGAAGAAACAATAAGAACATTAAATGGAAGTAAAAATTTTTGCATATAGTATTTATTTATTTTATCTTTAATCTTTTTAAAATATGAGAATTGATTATTGGTTATTTTATAATAATAACGCATATTCTCTATAGATGTTATTGTTCCAAATAACATAATTTTAATTCCTAATTTATTAGATTCTTCAATAAAATTAGGGTCCATATGATTAGAATATATTACTTTTCCTCCAGGAGGTCTAGCTCTTATTTGATTTGCATAAATATCGTATCTTTCTTTGAGTTCACGTACTCTATCTAAATCTTCACAATTAGATACACCATAATAGCGAATGAGACCTAATCTCTGAGCCTCTTGAAGCGCGGCAAAATCTTCAGGCGATCCACAAGAATGATGAACTAAATATAAATCAAAATATTTACAACCAGTTCTTTCAATTGTATCTCGTATTTTTTGTACAGTTATATGGTTATCCTTCCATGTAATCCATAGTTCATTTCTTTTCATTATTGGTTGAAAATCAAGTAAGACTTTTCGTATTAATTTTTTATAGTCAATACCAAATTCCATATGCTGAACTGCATATTTTTCTGCACAATCTATATGTCTATACCCCAAATTCAATGCTTTCCGTAAAGTGTTATCTAATGTTCCTCCACGTTGATAGGTTCCAAAACAAAGTTGAGGCATTTCTGCAAGAGGAGGACCGTCAAATACAAGACCATTATTTTCTTGTGCCGTTACTGCAGAATTTACAGGGCGTAGATTAGCTCTCTCTCTATTCAAAGCAGAAATACTCGTAGACGCAGCCTTAGCGGGAGGGGCATTATTGTTTTTTTTCTTATTTTTTTTTGTTTTTCGTTTTCTAAAACATGTTCCTAATCTGGCACATAAGCCTGCTGCAGGTGCATTGTTATCATTATTTCCTCCCCCCTTTTTTCTTGTACATCTTTTTTTTACAGGCATTCTACAGTATCTTTAGACTTTTACCAAAGTCCCTTTGTGTTTTGTCTTCAAACTTGCCACAGGTCTATAGAACCATCGTTTACCACCTACTTTCTTTGCATCCAAATACCGTAGAAGAAGATCTTTGAGTGCACAAGCACGAACAGAATTACGAGGGTGTTTCTGCCAAGGATTCTCACTGAAATATTTGTTCAATTCACTTTTTGTCTTTAATGTAGCCAACTGGTTAACAAGCCACTGAGGACGTAATTCTGTTAACGTTCCAGTTTCAACTCCCTCTCCATCTTTTGCACTGGTCAACGAAACTTCCACTTCTCCCCTCGCCACCATCTGGGCACCAAGACGAACAAGCATGGAAACGTGGAAAGAAACTGTACTAATATTTCCACATTCTCCACCTTTTTCGGGTATGGCTCCAACCTGTGCGGGTTTCTCGCTTGTTTTAAAAATCAATTCTCCTTTCTTGGGAACCATAAATCCATAAATGGGTGCAGTATTGGTTATATCCGCTTTTAACACATTCAAAGGGTCGCTTGGATCTTTGTCTAAAATTCCTAAAACTGCTGCACCACAATCAGAATCACCGCACATATATTTCAACCCCCCTTTTACAACATCCACATAGCGGAATGCGGTAGTTGTTCCTTTCTTTACAATTTGTTCATTTGCAACTTCTGTTATAACAGCATCTGGAGTAGCAACCAATTTCATTTGTTCACTAACCTTTAACATTTCATCCCAAATATAGAAAAGAACTGCAGAAGCAAAGGCCTTGCAACTATTGGGATTTGCACGAATACGCTCATAAATCCACAAAATGGTTTCAAGTTGTTGTTTTGCCTTGTTGATTTCTTCATCATCACTCTTATATCTGGCTTCCATGGCATCATACAATTCTTCTGGAACACGCACATCTGCGCTTCCATCGCGAATGGTCGCCGCCCATTTGACAAATTCAGCCCAGAGACTTATATCAGATTTCACTTCCACTTTTTCTGTCTTTTCAGTCGCAGGTAAATAGAAATCACGTTTCACAGGATAATTCGCCACACGCAAAGCGATAGGAAGTCTTACATCGGATAGGCTCTCAGGCTGGAATAAATAATATCTATTTCTGTAAATGATATATCCTTCCTTTTTGTTCGGACCCACTACACGGAAGGATTGATTTCCTTCAATACTAGATAAAATACTCAAAAGTGCTAAAGGTGGTATACCAGAAAGTGCTTCAACTAAATCTTCAAATTGATAAGAAGTCTGTAAAGCAAACAATGCACGAATTGCACGCTTAATGCTGGATTCGTGTACTTTTGCTGCATATTCATCATAGGTAGAGGAATCTACATCCTTATCTTTTAGATCAATTAACGGAGGCCTTACTGTTTCTTCATCTAATTTGCAATTATATCCGCATTCAATCCAATCACACATCGCTGTAAAGGCAGTATCATTCACAACAACCTCTCTTCTCTTAGGATGATCCCAAATGCCTTGGGCATCAATATGTTGTTGTGAACCGAGACCTCCTTCCTCTTCATTCGGAAGTTGATTGGCTAAAATATTCAAATTGCAATCCAACGCATATTCTTTGAGTGCACGAGAAACAATACCCACTTGAGTTGCCTTATTCATAGCATTGCGGTACATATAGAGATCTGCAGTTTCACGATCTTCTGATTCAGGCAATGTATTCACGAGTAAATAAATGGTACAATTCTTTTGACTGAAATAGAGTTCCTCACCATCTTCATCAATTACCTTTTTAGAATCTAACATAGAATGACTGCATGTACGTACACCACGACCTATAATCTGCTCCATCTTATTCAAGTGGAACCAACTGTCAAAGACATAAATTTCACGAATAAATCGTAAATCAATACCTTCTCCTGCTACTTGAGATCCAATGATGATTTTCACTTGGCCCCCCATAAAGTTTTCAGCACTGCGAGCCACCTTTACCATTGCAGCATTGTTGGGTGAAACAGATGCACTACCTGTTAACAAAATATATTGTGCAACTTTGAAAGCATGCTTATCTTCTTTTAATCCTCTATGTTCTCTTTTTTTCTTGCTACAGAAGGCACATTGGTAGTCTTCTTCTCTAACACCGCTGTTCTTCAAGAAACCAGTTGAACGACCATAAGGAAGATATCCATTGGCTTCTAAACAAAGAGCTAATGGGATCGCACCTGATTTGATAAAGCGACTGTATAAGAAAATAACACCCTGAGCTGTTCTCGCTCGTTCAATAAAAAAGTTTGCTTTTGCACTAATTTGTTTCAAGGCTGGAACTTTCAAAAAATCATTATTCCCTCTTCTTGATTCGTATTGAACAGGTTGTAGAAGTTTTCCATCTTTATCCGTTGAACTCTTAAATGTGGAATCAAAACCAGGTTCACCAACACGTTGTTCAATAGGCACACTTTCTTCTGCAGGAAAGATCCAGTTTCCTGATTGAACCATTTTATCAATCGCAGCAACAGAAATACCTCCACTTCTTACAGCAGTGTCAATCATATTCAAATAATTTTGTAAGGATTTACCTTCATATTGCACAGGGACAAGAGGAAGACGACGAGTGCGAACTTGTTCAAGTTTTGGAATTTCTTCATCTGTTGCATTTGGAGGAAAACGTGGCCAGGTTTTTATTTTCTCTACCTTGAGAGGAAACAAACGAACAGGGAAGAGAAGAGGGTTTTCACCACGCATAAAACTTACATATTTACTTGCAACAACTCCTAGCAATTCTTTACCAATCTTTCTTCCAGATTCATCTTTAACCCAAGATCCATCAGGATTAAAAATGTCTGTTTGAGAAAGTCTCCCTTTTTTATCGTTTAACAAGAGAAGATTGAGTAAGTTAATAATCTCTAAATAGTTATTGTACATAGGAGTTGCAGTCATAAGCATCAACTTCATTCCATGAGAGTATCTAAGCAACTTTTTTTCCAAAATGGGGACAAGTTTCTTGCCTGCTTCACTTTGACTTCCTTCGTCACCTGTTGAATCAAGATTATCGCCACCAGTTTCACCGGGAACATTACGTAAATTGTGTGCTTCATCAATAATTACAAGGCGACCATCAAATTCACGACTGCTTGCACTTTTCACGTAAGCACCTTCTTTTGCAGAATCTTCAATGTATCTGGCAAACTGAATATAACCATAAAATTCATAACGACTATCAATCAGTGCGTTCACACGATTTTTTATAACATTTCTATCTTTTTCATATTCAGTTCCAGTGGCTTTCAAATAATAATTTCCAGTGCAACCTGATAAGGTATTAGGGAGATTTTCATCTTCAGGAATTTTTACAGAATCCAAATCAAAAATAGTTCTGCGGAATCCAGGTTGAATGTTTGGAGGTGCAATAATAATTACTTTGCGATAAGGGTATGTCTGTAAATACGCTTCAGCAGTTGCGACGGCTGCGCAGGTTTTACCCACACCCACACCATGAAACAATAATGCACCCAAATAAGGACATTGGGGAGACAAGTAACGACTGATAAATCTCTGTACAGGACTCAACTCAAATTCTTGCTCTGCACTACAAGCATCAATCCCTTGTTCTTCTAATTCTTCTTGCTGCTGTTTAATAGATTTTTGTTTATTTTCAAGAAACTCTCGTTTGCGAAATAGTTTTTCATGAAAGCGAGGATCATCTACATCAGGGTACAAACCATACTTGCGTTCAAAAACATCTTCGTAATCAGATGGAAATAAACTACGTGAAGGTTTTTGCATTTCCTCTAGGATTTGTTTCCGTACTTCCGCATTGGACTCAGCATCCCAGAGATCTAGAATTTCTTTATCTGAATACTTAGAGTAATCCATCTACCTCTAGAAATGTATTTTCTTTAGCCAACATACAACGGACAATAATTACGAAGTAAACTGCTTACTTTGAGCAAAACTTCCCTTTTTTCAACATTGTCAGGGCGGATTTTCTCTAATGCGTCATTCAAAGAAAACCATCCAATATTCCCTATTTCACGTACCATATGATGATTTCTTGCATCAATTTCAATATCTTTTACAGTTGGCATGTATCCTACAAAGTATTTATGGCAGTAGTGAATATGATTTGTTCCAAAAAACGTTTCTTGAAGAGGGAGTAGATTTCTTATAAAATAGATATCATTTTCAACAATCCCAGTTTCTTCGTACAATTCGCGAAGTGCACAACGTAACTCACTTTCTTTTCCATCACGTCTTCCTTTTGGGAATCCCCATTCAGGCGTTTCCCATTGCTTAGGAATTTCTTTAAAAAGTTCCTCTAAACGAATGTGCTTTCCATCCGATGTCTGTACACCTTCACGAAGTTGATCAAGTTTTGTACGTGCAATTTCCTTTTCATTCTTATATGCATGACTCGGTGCATTTGGATCATACCCCCAAAGATTTGACCATAAATTCTCAAAAGGTTCATGTAGAATTTTCTTCTTTTCAGATTCAGTTAAACCAGCAAGCTGTGTTTTAATATAATTAATGTCATCAATTCTATATTTTCCTCTCATAAGTTCAACAAATCCTAAACTATCTTTCCGTTGAATAAGAAGAAATTCAATCTTTTTTGAAACAGATTCAAGGCCTGATATACTTGTAGGATTTTCCATAAATTCTTTGGCTTGATCCCATCCATCTTTCACACGGAATAAAATAATACCATAACTTGTCACAGGTGCTAAGCAGGCCCGAAATGAATGCCCATAGCCACCACAATTAATACATGTTGTTATTTGTTTGAATTTATTGTTTGAATGAAACATTCCCTAGTATCCTTATCACACATTTGGTTTAGACCTTGTTTTAGACAAATTGCGTGTTAAGTACTCGTTATAGTTTCTTCTCTCTTGTCAGAAATGTCTCTTAAAATGCCACCTACGATATGGGGGCCTATCTTTTGGCATACAATTCATATTGTTGCCTTAGGATACCCAGAAAAACCAAATTACTCACAGAAAAAAGCAGCAAAGGAATTTTTTGAAAGTCTTCGCTTTTTAATTCCCTGCAAGGTTTGTCAAGAGCACTATATTCAGCATTTAGCGTTAACACCTATTACACCTTTCTTAGATAGAAGATCGGATTTACTCAAATGGACAATTGATTTGCATAACCGAGTGAACGAATCTCTGAAGAAGCCTAAGATGTCAGAAATGGATGTTCTCCGTCATTACAAAAGACTTGGAGCACTGGGAAGAAGTCCTCTCTGGACAGATAAGGATTTTGCAGAAGCAGATATGAGAGCACGGATTCAGGGAATGGGAATTGGAGCAGGAACTGCTATTGTGGCTGGATTTCTATTATGGTGGACAACGAAAGGAGAGAAATAAGTAATTATCTTAAGAAGAAGTAGGAATGATCAAACTTAAAAAAGGGCAAACAAGAAAAGCAGAGAAATCTTTTGATCCTGAAATCTACGAGGGATTGCAAATCCCCAAGGAGGCGACACATGCAGTAAAAGAAAAGGTAAAATCAATTGTACTTGAACCAAAGATGACAAATGACGAAATAAAAGCAAGAGAAGGGACATATTTCACAGATAAAGATATTGATACGTTAATCAAGGAAGATTGTGATGTATATGGCTTGGATCCTGCAACAGGTGAAAAGAAGTTACTTGCAAAATTTCGTAAGAATGTGTTCTCTAAAGATGCCATACGGCAAGGATGGGAAGCGTTTTGTCAAACGGCTGCACCGAGCAGAAATCGCGGTGCTGCTGCGGGCCCGATTCAACTCAAATCAGCCTACTGGAAGAAACGAAAGCCTACTGAAATTACAAGATGGTCTGCTAAATATGTTCAAGATGGAAAGGTTTCTAAAATGCGTGTGAACAACAATGTGTTTAGCAGTGTTCTTGGTTTCTTTGAGACAACCCCGTTTATGGGATTGCCTTGCCGTCTTACATCCTATACTCAGAGATACTTCAAACAATACAAACACGGAATTCCGTTTATCCAGTCCATTGGAAAGGTATTCAAACAATTGGTTCCCGATGCTTATACTCGTCAATATAAGCGGGCTTCCTCAAAGAAATTCTATCAAATTCCTGAAACACCCTTTTCTTCTGTAACAATCAATCGTAATTTCCGCACTGCATTGCACATGGATGATGGTGATTTTAGAGAAGGATTTGGTAATCTTTCTGTTATTGAGCGTGGATGGTATCAGGGAGGATACACGATGTTTCCTCGCTACAAGGTGGGATTTGATCTACGAACTGGAGATTTCATTGCCATGGATGTTCACGAGTGGCACTGCAATACGGAAATGACAGAATCCAAAGAAGATGCTGAAAAGAATAAAAAGTTAGCGCGAATCCACATGGATGATATCACTACGGGTACATTGGGTTCTGAGAAACGCTTTACACGTATTTCCTTCGTCTGCTATCTTCGTGAAAAACTAGTCAATTGTAAAGAATCAGAAACCAAAAAATATTATAATGATATTCATTTTGATTTAGAAAAGGGGAATTTGAGTAAGGGTATTACTCGCCGCAAAAAGAAACACACTGAGTAAGAGAGAATGAGTTTTCCTGCTTTAGACACACTCTTTGGAAGCAGAAGAGGTGTTCCCTCGGTACCTTCTTCATCCGTTTCAGTACCCAAACCTGCTAACGTATCCTCTTTTAGTATGCCTTCATTCTTACCAACCTTTCAAACAAGTTCACCGAGTGTTTCCTCTCTACCCTCTACACCATCACAAGGGTTTTTGGGAGGAATGATTGCATTTTTCTTCTACTTAAGTCTTATTGCTTTCTTTATTTTTCTTATTTTAGTATTTGTCCATTTCACTATAACCCCTATCTTCAAGTTTGATACCAATGAGAAAGGTTTAGTCAATATTACTTCCTCTAATGATGGTCAGATTGTTTGGAAAAATGCGATTGCTGATGCAGATCAAAAAGGGGAATTCAAAAATCCTTTGAATTGTAATTATACTATTTCTATGGATGTTCTTGTAAAGAATCAACTAAGTATGTCAAGCACTCCTCGTGTGCTACTTTATAGAGCACCCTCAGCAGTCTCTGCTCCTAGAGATAAGAAAGCTTCTGATCTCTTTGATCTGTATAGAGATACCAATTTACTAATTTATCTTGATGCTGAGAAAAATGATTTGAATGTTGTCGCTGTCACAATGGATAATACAAATACCTTACATCCTGAAGGTATCCCTCCTATCCCCAACATTCCGCTTGAAACACCTTTCCGCATTTCAGTCATGTTCCAGCCTGGTTATATGGAAGTGTATATGAATGGCCAACTTCAAGCAACTCGTGTCTTTACAGGTAGACCAAGAGAAACATCAGGAACATTCTTTGGTCCTTCCGAGTTTGTACGAGAAAGTGTACGTGTTGGAAATCTCCAGTACTGGCCACGAATCTTAGTTCCCAGTGAAATTGAAGGATCTGGACCTGTTCTTCCAGGACCAGATTTCTTTGTTGTTAAGGGTTAGAGATGGCAAACTGGATTTACATAATAGCAATAATAATTGTAATTGTTCTTGCTGTACTTTATTTTTTACCGAGTTTAACAAGCAAACTTACGTCTACAAATGATGGCCCTTTCTTACTTGCAGGAGCGCCTGCTGTTTTCCAGAGTAATGAAACCAATGATTTTATAGACAGTGGAGATTCTACAGTCCAAGGTTATTTCTACATTTTACCTCTTGATCGCACTCCTACGGCTATGAAATGTAATGAACCTGGTTATCCTTCTTGTGAAGATGGTAGATTTCAAACATGCGTTTGTGAAACTTCTTCCTGTAAGAACTGTACGTTTAACGGATATTCCAGTTTGCTCTCTATTGGAGATGTTGTGAATCTTCAAATGTTAGGTACACCTGATGCGGGTCGCCCTGGCAAAGCCATGGCACAACTTACTGTAAAGACTGAATCACCGGTTGATTCTTCTGGAAATCCTTTAGCAAATTACTCAGAAGATTCTTCCGCTTCAAAACCAGTCATCTATGTTGAAGTGATTAATCTTCCTCCTATTCCCGTTCAGAAATGGATACTCATAACAATTGCTCGTTCTGGTCGTCGTTTTGATGTATATTACAACAATGAACTTGTTTCTTCAACTAAGACTATGTATTTGATTTCTGGAACTGCAGAAAATACAAAGACAACTGTTGTTGGAAGTGCTCGTTTGAGTGGATATGCCAGTAATATGAATAAATACAATTACAAAGTTTCCTCAAGTGATGTAAGTTCTTACTATAAGAAGTCTACTGATACACGTGGAGCACCTCTTATTTCACAGGAATTGCCTTCTGTTGCAGGTAGTTCACCGCAAGGATCCAATGCAGGACCTACACTTCCTGGATTTGTCATAGATAAGTTTCCTATTCCTTCTCTTTGTGGTTCAGGTTCCTGTCTAGATCCTCCTGCAACAAGACCGGCAAATCCCATGTTTGAATGGACAACTCCTTACGCCTAGGCAAAGGAAATCTCTCATTTTGCTTGTCAATGGTAGAAGGATGCAAGTAGGTATTCCAGATGTTTCTGTGGCTTCCACAGGCGATAAAGTCTTATCAGGATTTTTGAATCTTTTAATTGTTATAGCAGGTATTGTTGTTTTATATTATGTATATAAATTTTTAACATCTCCCGCTCCTGGAACAAGTGAATATATGCTTCAAGCTGAGAAAAAACCAATGAATGCTTTGATGAAATATTCAAAGGTTGCACCCCTCTACGAAGGTGGAGAGTATACAGTGAATTTCTGGTTGTATATCGCAGGATATTCAACGCACTATGGAACACGTAAACATGTACTAGAAGTTGGTGGTGATAATTTTGCCACGATCTTAGTTGCACTTGGAGCATTCAAGAGTTCACTCTTGGTAAGAATACATACTCAAGGAGCCTCCGGTGAAGCAGTAGAAGGCTTCAAAGTCATTGAGAAATTCCAAGATGATACAGGTACAACTCCTCAGCCCACACTTTCAACAGACTATAATGATCCTGCTCTTCTTTCCAAAGAAGATATGAGCCTTTCTTTGGACGAAAAAGACATTTTATTCAGCCCCTTGGCGATGGATGATGGTCTCTTGAATGTATTCCCTATGTGTGATATTCAGCAAGTGGATATGCAGCGCTGGATCCAAGTCACTGTTGTATTAAATGGACGTACTTGTGATACCTACATTAACGGTAAATTAGCAAGATCTTGTGTGTTACGTAGTTATTATAAGGTAGACAGTTCTGATTTATCGGCAAAGGTTGCGGATAGAGGAGGATTTGATGGTTACACTGCAAGAATTGCTACGTATAGTTCTGCCTTAAATCCCGATCAGATTTATAAACTTTACATGGCTGGACCCGATGGCCAGAATATGAATCCGATCCAGTATGTGAAAAACATCCTCTAAACACAGAGATGTCGGTACCTTATTCATATATGGCACGCCCACCGGTCGCTCCTAGTTTAAAAGACAGAGTTAGTGGACTTATAACACAAAAAAGTCCAGGGGGAGAAATTGTCCTAGGAGTTATCCTTGTTTTTGCATCTGTACTTCTTTTTTTCACTGCTGAAGGTGTTTATAGAGCCACCCAATTGGGAAGTCAAAAAATGACTGTTTTGATGGACTATACTGCTGGTTCTGAAGATAAGGCTTTAGCTGTTCACCAAGATCCCACAAAATTCCAAGATGCAAATCCTCTCCTTTTCTCTGAAAATGAGCCTACGGGTATTGAATTTGCATATTCTTTCTACATGTTTGTAAACCATAATACATTTACTGGGGAATCAGTTCTTCATCATGTTTGGCACAAAGGGTATGGGTGTGTATGGCCTTTTATGGGTCCCGGTGTTTTTGTACGATCTGATACAAATGCTTTACGAATCGTCATGAACACATATCAGAATCCTTACACATACATGGATGTAACAAACATTCCTGTAGGAAAGTGGTTTCATGTTGTCTTGAATTGCAAGAGATCAGGAATGGAAATTTACATCAATGGCAATCTTGCCAATAAGATTCGTTTTGAAAACACAATGCCCTATCAAAATTTCCAAGATATCATCCTTTTCTCCAATGCTAATTATCAGCTCTGGGGAACAAATGCCGCTGCATTGAAGGGTGAGAACTTTGAAGTTCGTGGTACGTTTAGAGGATATATGAGTGCTTTTATCTATGCCCGGTATGCCCTTTCCTACAGTGAAATTCAAAGACTTTATAATGCTGGACCCTCTAAGAAAATAAAATCAGAAAATATGACATTACCCCCGTATTTGTCTGATTCTTGGTGGAATACATCGTATCGTGCCTAAGTGTTAGTTTATTAGTTGCGCTAATTCATATTATCTTCTTGCTCTTTCCACAACAAGAAGATAGAATGACCGGTGGTGGTATACTTGCATTAGTAGCCTATGGGGCTCAAAATGTAATTCTTTCTGGAAATCCGCAGATGACCTTTTGGTATAAGGCTTTTCGTAGATACAGTCACTTTGCAACCGAAAATGTATCCAAGGCGTTGGAAGGTTCAAATGAACTTTTTTTTGATAAATCCATTCAATTGCGAACGAAAATAGATCGTGTAGGAGACCTTCTTTCGGACCTTTATTTTACTTTTCGTCTTCCTGATATTTTTAGTAAATACCTTACACCTTCTGCATCAAGATCATCTCAATTCCAATTTCAATGGTCTCGGTATATAGGTGCTGCTATTATTCAAAATGTGCAGTTTTCGGTTGGTGGTCAGAAGATTCAAGAGTTTGATGGAACCTACTTGTTAGCCAAAGCGATGGCTGATTATACAGTGGATGAATTTGAAAAATGGCGTATTCTTGTTGGTGATACCGAGGAGCTAACAAATCCAGAAAAGGGTGTGTATGCTGGTGGATTAAATGCAACAGGTTATCCTTCTGTATTTTACAACAGATCCGTGACAACTCAGGTGAATCGTCCCAGTATTTTTGGACAAGATATTCATGTTCCTCTAGGATTTTGGTTTTCTGAACATTCTTCAAAGGCTCTTCCTTTGGTTGGTCTTCAGTATCATGACTGTGAAATTCAAATAACACTCAACCCGCTTGAGCGTTTGTATACGTATTTAGATATCTCAGGATTTCGTGTAGCTCCAAACAATCGCATGGTGGCCTCTTTATCAGATATTCGTATGAATGTACCTGATTATGCAACCTATCAAGATTTGAGTGGAGAAATAAGAAATTTCTTAACAGATTTCTCAGTCTCTCCTCCCATCAATAATCAGTTATTCATTAATCCGAGAATCCAATCTACATATGTGTATCTTCCTGCAGAAGAGCAAAAGGTTTTCGCCACAAGCCCATTGTCCTATCTTATTAGTCAGGTGACTGCATTCCCTTTCCCTGGATTGTACACACGACAGATTCTTGATATAGAGGCACATGGTCCAGTCTCACGAATGATATTTGTTCCCAGACGATCTGATTGGCTTTCCAGAAACGATTTTGCAAATTTCACAAATTGGTGGAATTTCCCGTATCCTCCCTTTTCGCCAACTCCTGGTCTTTCTCAAATGAATACAAGTGCATTTTCTTCAGGACTTCTTGTTCCCACAGGACAAATGGATATTTTACGATCTTTGCGTGTCCTTGCAAATGGAAATGAAATTCAAGAGCAAAAACCAATTGATTATTTTACAAAGATAACTCCTTGGAAAAATCTTTCTGGAAATCCTAAGACACTTCTCCCTGTGTATTCCTTTGCAATTCATAGCCCTGGAACACAACCTTCAGGATCTATCAACACAAGTCGTATCACCAATTTCCAAGTGGAGGCGGATGTCTATCCTCTTCCAACAGGAACTACGTATACATACGATTTAGTTATCTATGTTGAGAATTTGAACTTCTTTGAAGTCGCAAGTGGTATGGGTGGATTGAAGTATGCTTTGTAATTTGTATAATTAGTTTGTTTTTACTTTTGTATACCCTTTTGGAGTAATAAAATACGATACTATCTTATTAAAAAATCCAGGATTATGAGCGGTTTTCCATTCTATTATTTCTGCAGACTCCACTTCCTCTGCTTCTCTTATTTCTGCTTCCTTCGTTCTTTGTTTATTTTGTTCCTCCTTTTCCCTTTTTTCTTTTTTATAACGTTTCCTTTCTTCTTTTCTTTTTTTAATTTGTTCTTGTTCTTTTATATAACGTTCCCTTTGCTCATCTTCTATTCTTTTTTGAATAGATTTACATTCATTAGATTCTTTACATTCATAATGACGGTTTGGACCATCTATGCAACACCAACAATCATCTATTTTTCTTCTTTCTTTACAAAGATTACAGAATACTTCCATACCTATTTTTAAAAGGGAATTAATGCTTTACATCTCTAGAGCATGTTTCATGTTCAGGCTTCTTTTCCCGTTTATCTTTAAGTTTTACTTCAGCCTTTCCACTCTTTTTACTGAGATTCAATTCAGCAAAGTCAGGATAAGTTGAGACAATCCATTTTGCACCTTCCAAGATTCCCTCAGGTGAACGAATATCTCCCTTTCCTTTGAATTCTTGAAGACCACCAGGTTCGGTATAATAGGCAGTTTTTGGCGCGACAAAATTCATGCGAACAACTGCTCCATCCGCTTTATAAAACTGGATACTGCTATCATAATCATCTTTGTGACCCCATTTATTGATTTTCACTCCTTTTGCACCTTTTGTTCCAGGATTGAAAAATCCTTCAAAGCAAGCAATAATATATTTCAAGTCTAAGGTAATGCGATCACTCATGAAAAAGCCGTTGGGAACAGGATAGATACCCCACAAGCGACATTTGTGTGCTTTGCATTCAGTAAATCCTCTCTGTATAATTTGTTTAAGATTTGTAAGTTTCTTTTCATGACGATTGGCTTTAGGATCAAATTCTAAAAACCCCTTAATATCATCATCCATAGAAACAATAGGTTTCCCAATAGGGAAGTAATCATAAATAAAATTACGAACTGGTCCAATTCCTTTTACACCAACAACAATCTTTCCGTATGTACCTTTCTCAAGTGTTTTTTTGTAGACTTCTTCTTCTTCCTTATTGGCTACAAAAACGTGAATTCTCTTCGGTTCAATCCCGTATTCCTCAAGCACTTTCAGCGTCTTATCACGAAGAGTTTCTGCACGTTTATAGGATGGAATAGCAACAACATAATCAAATGAATCTTTTGCTTTTCTTGTTTTGGAAACCATCTACTTTTTTGCGAGATTTTTCTTGTTTGTAATCTCAGGAACAACTAGACATGGCGCCTTCACCTGAACAAGATAAATTAGCACAGGATTACAGAAATCGTGTGGCCTTAAATCTATCAAACTTATCAGCAAGTATTTCAAAGGCAGGTGATACTTATGATGTTGCGAAGCAGATTCCCGGAGTTAGTCAAGATACACTTACCGAATTCCGAAGAGTTATTGATGAGGCAAAAACATTTTACAAAACGGCTGATAAGGAAACAGCAGACACTATTGCTTCTAAGAGAGATACTCTTGAATTAAAAATGCAACAGTTTGTGGATAGAACACAAACAGATGTGAAAGATAAGAAAAAACAGGAAGAACAAAAGAAAGAGGAGAAGAAAAAGGAAGAAGTTGAAAATCAAACATTTGATCCTTTGCGATTTACGAAAAATCTAACTTCAACAATGTACAATGTTGCATTTTGGTTACTTCTTTTAATTTTAGCACTTTGGGGAGGTTCTATATCTAGTAATCATGCTATTAATGAATCTCTTTCCATGCGTCTTTATTATTTCATTTTTGGTTCTATTTTGTTTCCTATCTCATTCATGTTTGCAACATGGAGATGGATGACAGGAGAGGCACAAAAGGGAAAATATCATGCATTTCTTGCTCCCCTCTTTCAAGTTCCCAATTACTGGTGGATTCATGTGTTCTTTTGGCCCTTTACATACAAAGCAGCGATTCAACCGCAGCCTGTGACATTTGTTCCTGTTCCTCAGATTACACCTGAAAACTTACTTCCAGAATAAAAGAGAAAAGGCTTAACAACCAATCACTATGTATACCTAGATGGCAGTTCCAAAGGCAAAGACTTCGCAATTAAATGCTAATTTTCCTTTTGTTTCTGTGATTACTCCAACGTATAATCGCAGACGATTTATTCAGAGTCTTATTAAAATGTATATGAATCAAACCTATCCAAAAGATCGCATGGAATGGATTGTATACGATGATGGGGATGATAAGGTAGAGGATGAATTTCTTAAGCATAAGATTCCAAACTTTCGCTACATTTACAATACTGAAAAGAAGACGATTGGAGCCAAGCGAAATCTCTTAAATCAAGAAGCCAAAGGTGAAATTATTGTTGCAATGGATGATGATGATTATTATTTTCCTGAACGTGTATCAGCTGTTGTTCACGCGTTTAAGAATCATCCTAAACATGAACTTGCAGGAACTTCTGAAATTTATATGTACTATAGTGATATTAAAGAAATCTACAGACTTGGACCTTACAATCCCAATCATGCAACAAATGGGACTATGGCCTGGCGCAAATCTTACGCAAAAACCCATGAATATGATGAAAATGTAACTCATGCGGAAGAAAAATCATTCCTTGAAAATTATGTTCATCCCATGATCCAATTAGATCCTATGAAAGTAATGTTAGTAATGAGCCATTCTTCAAATACCTTTGATAAAAAGAAAATGCGTGAAGATACAAAGAATCCGTTTGTGAAAAAAACTGAAATGAAACTGAAAACCTTCATTAAAGAAAAAGATTTAAGAGATTTTTTCGCATCCGCTTAGTGCCTAAACCTGTTTACTCTCTGATACTTCAGTATTCAGAATGACAACCTATGGGAGCTCTGAATTTATAAAAATGGTTACGATACAAAATCAAGCGTATCAGAGGGAGATATCGCAACCCTCCCTTGAGAATGATGTAGAAAATACCTATATTAAGGTACCTCTTCGTGCACATCAAAAGGCGATCATTGATAATATGAAACGGTATGAAACGAATTTTACCAAAGGTTGGGATGTATCAGGAAATGTTTTGTATTCTTCCTATGCTATTTTAGGAGATGGAGTGGGTGTGGGAAAAAGTTTAATGGTTCTTTCTCATATTTCTAATCTTAAAACAAAAGCACAGCAACTCACTCCTATTCCAAATATCTCTATTCCTCACTCAAAACATTTTTATAGTGTGAAGAAGCATACTATAACGGATATTTCAGAGGCGGCTCCCATCATTATTGTTCCTCACTCTCTCTATCGCCAATGGTCTACTTATATTAAAGATCAAACAAAATTCAAACCTCTCTGTCTTGCTATGAAGAAACAATTGGAGGACAAACTCCTTACGAAAATAGTTTCTGCAGATCTTATTCTTATAAGCAATACACTTCTCCCCTATTTTGTTGAAAAGATTCCAAATCATATACAGTTTCAACGTGTTTTTATTGACGAGGCAGATTCTATTCGTATTTCAAAAGGTAAATATTTAAAAACACCGTTTACTTGGTTCATTACTGCAAGTTGGCCTAATCTTCTTTTTTTCCAGCAAAATATGTTTTGTCAAAGAGATTTTCTTAGAACAGAACTTCCAAACCTCCCTATTCATGCAGAATTAAAAGAACTCTATCTTGCAAATTCTATGAATTCTGGTCACGTGTGGTTCCAGCAATACTTTCCAGTCACTTCTGCGAATTACTTTCGCGAAATGTTATCAACACCTCATCCTTTACGAGGACATCTTATTTTGAAATGTTCTCGTGATTTCTTGAGCAGTTCTATTTCACTTCCTCCTTTGCACCGTTTTAATATCTTGTGTGCTCCAAGCCTTACTCAACATATTGTGAATGAAGTGATCAGTCCAGAAATTCGCTCTCTTCTTCACGCAGGAGATATTCAAACTGCCCTTCAGCACCTTGGTGTTCGTGAAGAACAACCGTTAACACTTATACAGGCAGTCACTGAAAATAGACATAAAGAACTAGAACGTTTGAAAAAAACCTATGAATTCAAAGCAAGTTTGGAATATCATACTCCTCAAGCCAAAGAAGCAGCACTCGCAAATCTACAATCCAAAATTTCCCATTTAGAAGAACAAATGAAAACGATTCGTGAACGAATTGAAAATTATCAGAAAGAAATCTGTCCAATTTGTTTTGATGAACCTCAATCAGCAGTCTTGACGCATTGTTGTAATCGTATTTTCTGCGCGGCTTGTATTCTGAACAGTTTGGCGAGAAGTCTCTCTTGTCCTCTTTGTAGAGCGGCCACACATCCTTCTCAGCTTCGCCATATTAGTTTAGAACAATCACAGCAGGCACATCAAGCACATGTACAAGAACAAGAAAGACCTTTAAAAAAGAAAGATGCATTATTAAAAATACTTCGTGAAAATCCAAATGGAAAATTTCTTATCTTTTCACGCTATGACAATCCTTTTTATCAAATTGAGCAAGAAATTTCAACTATGAATATGAAGGTTAGACAGGTCAAAGGAAATAAAGATGCAATTCAATCAACATTGAATTCTTTTGCAAAAGGAGAAACTCAATGTTTACTCTTAAATTCTAATCATGCAGGGGCTGGACTCACGATTACCACAGCAACTCATGTCATTCTTCTTCATGCTATGAACATTGAAGAAGAAAAACAAATTATTGGAAGAGCCTACAGACTTGGAAGACAATCTCCTCTTACTCTCTATAGACTTCTTCATCCTGATGAACTCACAAATACTACTTCTTAGATTCATCTAAGACAGTGTTATACAAACGTTGCAAAGAAATACCTTCTAATCGTCTAATGCGATCAGGACGTATTCCTCCTTTACAAAGTTCCTTGTAGGCGTACATGGGTGACATGCGCACAGGGACTTTGTATGTTTCAGAAATTTCACATAAGAGTTTCCATGCATTAAACATGGCACTTTGTTTTGTTAATACAGGTGTATACCGCATATCCTCAACTTCTAAGCGAGTTTTTGGATTCGGTGCTTCTGTTGTTAAACGCATACTGATATGTTTGAGTTTGAGTTGAAGACTGAGTGGTAGGATACTCCAGCATTGGTAGAAAAAGGCCCAGAAATCACCTTGATCACTTGTACGATAGGCTTCAAATAAAGACATATAGAGTTTCCATCCTTCTTCTGAATCTCCTTTTACTGCTTGAATTCTTTCTGGAATATTTTCAAGACTGATCAAACTTGCAAGATTGCCCTCATTGTTTTCAATATCTAATTCAAGATTTGCATCCCAATCATGCCACAAAGACCACCAAGCGACTGGAACAACACCTTCAGGAATTTCAATATTTTCTTCAGGTTGTTCATATCCAGCAAGTTGTCTTTGAAGAGCTCGTAAATCAGTTGTCATATTATCAGGAATACTTCTGTGTAACCATTCTTCAAGAATTTCTTTTTTTGCACCTTTCATCTCAATGGTAAGGCAATGTTTCGCAATCTGTTGAAGTGCACGACTGTCTAATGTATTGCTAATTAAGATCACAGGTTGACCTTGAAGTGCATCTGGAGATTTCAAATACGCCAAAAGTTCCTGCAATCCCCCCCTCTCACCACTGCTTAATCCATCAATCTCATCCAAAAGAATTCCAATTCCCCCTTTCTTTCCTGTCTCTACCATTTTAATAATTCCACCTTCGCGTAAAAGAGGTAAGATTACTTTGCGAAAACTTGTCCCTGAGCGAGTGTGACTTGCATTAAATTCAACGACTTTGAGTCCAGATTGTTCAAGAATACGATAGGCAAGTGTAGTTTTACCAACTCCTGGTTCCCCTAAGAGAAGTGCTGCTGGAACTTCTCTTTGTTGAATCCATTGTTTGAGTTTTTCTTCCACTTCAGGATATAGACAATAAGTATTCCCTCTCATCTCTCCATAGTAGACATTTAGGGTTTAGGAGGTTCTACTCCCAAGCAGGTGGCTCCATCCCAAACTCCTTCCCATGTTACTTTCTTCGCCTGGCACTCGGCACAAATACTCTTTACGCGTTCTTCTCCTTTCTTATCAGTAAACAACTGGAAAAAATAGTCAGGTCTCTCAGCAAAGGTTGCACCCTCTGACCATTTTGCAATTCCTCCTGCAGGGGCTAGACCAATTGTGTCTACACAGTACTTTACACCACCAACAGTGGTTAAACTCAAGAAATCTGGACAACTGTTGATGACAGGAGGCCACGTTTTGATATCAGCAGCAGCTGGCTTTCTTTCTTTATCTCCTTGGAACCAGCGAGTTCCAAAATAGGCTTCAATCGCAATAATACCGACAAAGAAAATGATGGCTGCAATAGTTCTTCCAGTAGAAGAAAGAGCATAAGCACCACCAGAAGCAATTACAAAGGCTAAGAAAATATATACAAGGAAACTAAAGTCCATATCTATACCATGCTAGTAAAATAGTTTGGTATTGATATTGTGAATTAAAAAATAAAACTCAAAAAAAGTTGAGTGTTTATCGGCCCCACTTGGCAACAGGGGTAGGAACAGTGCCAGTAGCAGCATCAAAGCCAACCTCAATGAAACCAGTGAGGTAGTCATAGACGGAGGTGGTGTTCTGGCCGCCTACACCGAAGGTGGAGACAGTGCCGGTGGACTGGGGCACAACGAGTTGTACACGACGGAAGCTACGACCACCAGAAACAAAGGTACGACCCATATCCTTGAGGAGACCTTGACCAGAAGCATTCACGGAGGAGAGGTAGCGAGAGCCGAAGTAAGCCCAGGCAGCAGTGGAGAGGGTATTGGTGGTGGTATTGAGACCATACACCAAGCCAGTCAAGTTACCGATAGGGATGTAGAACTCGTTATCGGGGGAGATAGTCTTAGGGCCACGCTCAACAGAAGTCATTTGTATATCCTTCCGTTAGAAAAAAATTTGGGATGAATGAAATTTCAGAATCCAGGGTAGTATGAGCGATCCCAGCCTTCCGTACACAAACAACTATTCCGTAGGAGACCAAAACGGACGCGTGAATCTTCTTGGGTTATATACTGGCGAAAAACTTGATATTATACCCGGATATACACACGAAACGAAAGTTGAAAACGACTTTGAAAACGATATGTTAAGAGGTAATTGGGAGACAAATGCATTGACCACTGCCTTCTTTTCTAGAGGGAACATTGCCATCTTACAAAACGCAATTCGTAAGGAAGTCTTTAACCGTAGCCAGCCAAAGGGTTATGTTATTGATGAACAGAGTGTAGATGAATTAAAGATTATTATGAGAGCCATGTATTATCAGTATGCCCGGAATTTGCCAGTGGAGATAGCCGCTCAAGTAGACGATTTGAACAAAAAAGTTATTGATTGGTCAGTTCCCCATATTTTATCTGCCGTTGATCATTATTATTACTATTTGAATGATATCAGTCACATGCCAGTCCCTATGCAGATGCCTCAAAGTATGAGTTCTGCAGGTACAAAGACATTACCTCTCAATCCTTACATGTAAACCCGTATTAGTCCTTTTTTACAATGCGGATCTTCTTCTTTGCCTTTTGAGGACTACCGCCGTTGAAGAGCATATCTTCATTATTCTTTCGGAAGGCACCCCATGCTTCTTCAAACTCATTGAGATCATGTGTCCATAGAGTGGCTGCCGTTGTCCCTTCAAGTTCTTCTACTGCCGCTTTGGCTGCAGCCACTTGCTTTTCGGCTTCTTCAATGGCAGAAGCTTTCACACGATCAATGCGGAGACGCAAGAGATATTCGTAACTGTCTACAACTTCACTATTGAAGGGGGTAGAGAGTGCCGGTAAACTGTGATCCTTCATGGAGGTCACAATCTCTTCATCCGTCTTTCGGCGGAGATCAATCGTACCTTCAAGATTTGCTCGGAGGAATCGTGCTTTTGCATCACATTCAATTGCTTCTTTGCGGAGACGCTCAATTTCCTTTGTACGACGTTCTTCATATTTCGCCACACGGAGTTTGTAGAAATCTTCAAGGATATCACCGACACAACTGTATCGCACAATCTTCATATCATTGTTGAAACAGACCATATTACTGGTGCGCCAAGTGCTAGTCAAACGGAAACGTTTCTCAAATTCAGCAGCATTCTCTTTGACATCATCATAATAGTCAGGATCTAGTTGGAGATCAAATCGGACATCAATGTGATTATAAAGATCTTCATAGTTTTTGAGTACAGGTTTTCCTGCTTCAGTCTTTGCCCAGTCTGCATCAGGATTTGTGCACATTTCATCTAGGAATGCTTTGTAATCATTTGTCCAAGTTCCTACAGGAAGTTCAGTGATACTTACAATCTTCTTTGCATCATCAAAGGTGTAGAGTCCACGAGTTTGCCAACCACCATCTTCAAGATTGGTTAGGCGGCCACGGAATCCAAGCCACCAAGGTTGAAGAGCAAGATTTTGGAGACTTGAGCGCTTTCCAGCAAGACGATCACGGAGGAGTGCAACAAGGTCACTAGGATTGTAAGGAGGAATATCTGTACTGAAACCCGTTCCAATACCTACACAACCGTTTACTAAAAGCATTGGAAGTACAGGAAGATAGGTATCAGGTTCTACTTGAAGACCATCATCATCAATGTAGTTGAGAATTTGATTATCCTCTTTACGATAGATTTTAGAAACAATGGGTTCAAGGTGTGTGTGAATATAACGGGGAGAAGCAGAATCTTTTCCACCCATGAGACGAGAACCAAATTGACCCACTGGGGCAAGTAAGTTGATATTATTCGCTCCCACAAAGACTTGAGCCATGCTTACAATCGCCATGTTTAGACTCGCTTCACCGTGGTGATACGCGGCATGTTCTGAAACATATCCTGCAAGTTGCGCAACACGAATTTCTTGACTTAGATTTCGCTTGAGACAAGCAAAGAGAATCTTTCGCTGAGAAGGCTTGAGACCATCCATGATATGCGGAAGAGAACGAATGTTGTCTGCATTGCTGAAATGGATGAGTTCATCGTGAATGAATTTCGTGAAGTCTACATTTCCTTGTGCGATACTCAAGATACGCGCAGGATCATAGGTGGCAAGCCACTTTTTACGATCATCTGCTCGTTTCTTGCTGAAGGCTAGAGAGATACTCTCATTGGTTTCAGTATCCCACGTGTACTTGATTTCATGAAGATTCTGGAACCATTCTTGCGCTTCTGCAGGAGTAGACGTACCCAACCCTTTGTAGTACTTGAGAGTCCACCCACGAAGACCTGCATCTCCTAGACTCTCACGCCAAGCATTGAATTCGCCCTGAGAGTAGAAACTGAGAACTTCACCACGTTTGGAAGCCTTGAGAAGAGGAGTGGCGAGTGAACAGACAAACCCTGCTTGGAGAAGAGTTGGCCATTCAGCATGGAAGAGATTCATGAGAAGCCCTTTGATGTGCGATCCATCCAAATCTTGATCTGCCATCACCATGATGCGACCATAACGAAGACTCTTCAAATCAGTGTACTTCTTGCCATGTTCTAGTCCAATAATTTTCTTGATAGCAGTTAACTCTTCATTCTTACTGAATTTGTCTGCACTCACATCGCGAACATTGAGGATTTTCCCTTTGAGAGGAAAGACACCCCACTTTTCACGACCGACCACTTTGAGACCTGAAATAGCAGACGTTGCGGCTGAATCTCCTTCAGTAAGAATAAGAGTACACTCTCCAGATTTTGCAGTTCCTGCCCAGAGTGCATCTACCAACTTAGGCATTCCACGAAGAGTCGTTCGCTTCTTTCCATCAGATTTCTTTGCATCGCGATTGGCCTTTGCATCAAGAATACTCTGTGCTTCATCAAGTAGACCAAGTTTCACAAGTCCATCTACAAGTTTGCCAGCCGTCTTGAATTGACTACCAAACTTAGAAGCAGGAGTTGTTAGGGTTTCCTTGGTTTGCGAATCAAAGGCAGGATTGACAATTGTTGCATTAACAAAGAGCATAAGACTATCTTTGAGTTGTGCAGGCTTGATATCAATCTTTCGCTTCTTCTTTGCAACTTCACAGAAGTCACCAAGAATATGTTTGGAAACAGTTTCTACGTGCTTTCCACCCTTCTTTGTATTGATACCATTGACGAAACTTACATGTTTTTCGTCAGAAGCATCATCCTCATCATCAAAGAGAGTACGAGTGAGAACGGCGGCAACTTCCCAACGATCAGAGCATCGTTCATAGGCAAGTGCAGCTTCATCTTTTACGAAGAGTTTGACGTACTTTTCAAACGTGTTCGTTGCAATGGTTTCACCGTTCCAAGTGACTTTGACTTCTTTACCCGCAAGAGCAGCAATTTCAATTGCACGGGTGTGAAGGACTGAGAGCATGCTGTCAATATCAAGACCAATGAATCGTGAGAGATCAGGAGTATAGGTAATCTTCACAAAGCCCTTTGTAGCCTTATCTGCTTTTTTGACAGGCTTAGAGCACTTGAGCATATGGTCTTGCCAAGTCTGGGAATATTTCATGCCATGACGAGGAGAACGGGTTTCAATGGAGAATTCATGACTGAAGATATTCGTCAATTTAGCACCATATCCATTCTTACCACCTACAATCTTTTCTTCTTCCTTATTGTAATTTCCACTGGTGAGCAAATGGCCAAAGATCATTTCAGGAACATACACTTTTTCTGTGGGATGTTCTTCAATAGGGATACCATCCCCATCATTTTCAACACTGATAGTGAGTTTCTCACCATCCCGCTTTACAGAAATATCAATATGTTTCACTGGAGTTTTATCCTTTTCACTTGACCGAACAAGAGCATCTCTTGCATTTACAAGGATTTCATCAAAGAGTTTGTAGAATCCTGGATTAAACTGAACCTTGCGGTGACCCATTTTTCCTGATTCAGCATTGAATACCCAACGAGATTCTTCGTGGGTTTCTACTGAACCAATATAGGTATCTGGAAGTTCAAGAATGTGTTCACGATGCGTATGCTTCTTATACTTATCAGCGGAGGACATTTTGGCTATACCAAGGGGAGGGGTCATGGGACTTTCAATTTTGTGAAACTCCTTTGTTTTTTATTTTTTTACAATCATTAAAACCTTATCATTATCCCAACCAGGTGAGAACCGATTTGCATGTTCAGTTAAAAAAAATGCATAAAAAGAGATCTGATCTTTTACAGGTTCAAAAATATCTAAATAGGCTTTATCTGTTTCATTACGAAATACATCCTCAATCAGTAACAATCCTCCTGGTTTTATAAAAGGAAGGGCAGCAGTAACAATATTTTTCTGATCTTCTACATTGTGCGATGAATCATCTAAGAGCACATCAAAAAGATCACCAGATTCAACAAGGGCATCACGGATACTTTTCGGCGACTTTACATCCATCTCATGAAAATGGGTATTTTGATATCCGAATGATGAAGCATGTGCTAAGAAATTCGTATCTCTATCAAAGAACTCTAATCTTGCACTTTCAAAATAATGTCTCCAAAGATGAACACTGGCTCCCATGGCCACACCAATCTCTCCAAAATGAATCGGCTTGTGTCTGTAAGGTGCAAGCAAAACACTATAAAGCCCTGTGTACGGATGACGGTGGCCACTTTGATTGAATGGACTCTTATCTGCACCACATTGCGCCCCAAACATGCATAAATCTGTAGGTGCTCTAGTTGAATCAATAGTAAATGTGGGAATCATTCTTCTTTTATTCGTTCAAAATTGTTTAGATATTCCTTTTTGAAAATCAGAATGGTAGAATCTGGGTCTCAAGATGCAAAGCAATGCCCTTGGTGTCAACGTTGGTGTTTGAAAGACGCTGCGTGTGCATATGTATTTGCTTGTGGCCTTGATTATAATGGAAAATTTCACAAAGGTCAGGGGTGCGGCAGAACATGGTGCTGGACCTGTGGAAAGAAATATTGCACTCCTTATCACAACCCTGAAACGGGTGAACGGTATCCGAATGCGAAGGATAATCATAATCCCTTCTGTTGTAAAGAGGAGGCTGGATTCAAACAAGAAGACTATTGTCCAGGAGGACATAGTGGTCATTGCGGAAAACGCTGGGACTAGAATCAAAAATCTCTCTTGTAATCAGAGATGAAAGGTGGTGCAAGTATTGGCCAACATTACACATACAACAGCCCTGAGTTGGCTCCTGGTCGTCCTTTTTCCTTAATAGGAGGCAAAGGAGGCAAAGGAAAGAGTAAGCGTAAATCTAAAACACGAAAGGCTCCCATGTACAGAAAACTCAAGAAAGGCGGATTTTATCCGAGTTTAATGGGAGGTGTCTTGTCTAATGGCCCTTTATTGGTTCCGGCTGCTCTTGGACAAGGAATGCGTCTGTTACGAAACAATACGAAGAGAATGGCCACACGTAAACGTAAGCAAACACGTCGGACTAAAAATTGAAGTCCGTTCGCGCTGTAAGTTCGGTAGGCAAAAATGATTACACGTTCTCGTTCTAAACAAATGCAACAGAAGGTGGCTGATGACAAGTTGAATGGGATGATTTCCATGGGTCTCAAATATGAAGAAGTTCAACGTGTTCGTAAACAAAATCGGTGTTTCTCTTGGTTTAAATTTCTACTTTCAACAACTGCCTTCATTGCAGCATGTTTTGCTTCAATGAAAGTTGCACAAAGTACAGGTACAAATGCTATGGGATCTATTTATGATTTTACTGAAAGATCTAAGGAATATTTCTTCACGATTCCTTACAAAGTTCCAGGATATTCCTACATGTTTGGAAAAGATAATTGGGCAACTCCTTCTATGCCTTGGATTATTCTAGAAGGATCTCTTACATCAAATCATCTCTTCTACGAACCCAATTCTAGTATCCACGTAGCCCTTCAAGTAAAACAACAACAATATGATAACGCTACAGAAACTATTTACCAAGTCCTTGTTCAAAAAACAAATTATGAAACAATCATGAGAGATTCTCAACACTTTCTCTCCTCTCTTCCCCAAGTAAGACAAATTCTATCAAACTTTGCCACACAAAAGCGTGTTGTCTCTGAAAAAAAGGATCAGTTATGCTCAACAAATATCTTGGGAACAACTTCTTGTAGTTTGAAGCAACACAATTATGATAAAGCAAATGAAGATCTTGAAGAACTTCGGACACTTCGTTCCTACATTCTTGACTTCTCACAATTTCCTAATCTCTTCTTTGCGAACTCAAAGTTTCTTCAATCCTTTCCAAAACTCAATATCAATTCTACTGCCTTTCAAACTCTATTGCATGATCGTGAGAAACTTTTACATCATTCTGGATCAAGTGAACCGCAAGATTTGTTTGCTATTGCTTCTCGTTACACTACCCCAAAAGTGTATTTCAATAGCACACTTCTTCAACATGTTCTAAATTCTCTTCTTTCTCCTCTAATTGATCTATATTCGCAGGTTCTCACACATCTCTATAAAAAACAATCCAATCTCCTTTCTCAAATTGGTGTTTTACAGAGTGCTTACACCTCAACAATGGTAGAAAAACAATATGAAGATGCAATTAAAGAATGGGATGGATTTGTCTCCCAATGTTACGAAAATCATACTCCTGTCTGTTTAGTTGGCACGACTTCCAATCGGATTCAAGTTGTAGATATCGTTTATGAACTGCGGACAAATGCACTTCCCATTCCAGACAACTTCCTTGTTCTTCTTCAACGTGTATTTCTAAATCCTGACCGATATGCCAATGCCACTGCACGAGATGTCGCGCGTGTAATTCGTGTTGAAAAATATAAGAAAAATCCTGATCCTTATACTCTACTTCTTTCTGGCTCAGTAGGATTTCTCTTCTTCTCAGGGACTTATTATGTATTCTTTGATAGATTATCTACTATTCTCTATGCAATCACAATTCCTTTTGACATGATGATTTCATGGGGTGAAAATTGGATTCGTAAACGAGAGTTTGAAACGGAACAATTCTTTCAGAATCAGTATTTGCTTTTACCGGACGTCCCAAGTGGGCCTGCTGAACGCAGTGAAATTGCCCCGAAAAATACGCACAAAGCCTAAAGTATGTTTTGAGAATCACATGTAGACGATGTCCACGGCTAGACCAAATCAAAATGGGAACCTATTTGAGGTTAAAACTGTACAAAGTGGAGCCTTTCGCACGCTCATAGAAGCACTCAAGGAGATTCTTACGGAAGCCAATTTGGAGTTTGATAGTCAGGGAATTAAGATTATGGCGGTGGATGAAACCCATACGGTTCTTGTCTATTTGAAGTTACAGTCTGATCGTTTTGAAAATTACTATTGCCCTGAAAAACATGTTCTTGGTGTGAACATGATTTATCTTTTCAAGTTGATTAAAACGATGGGAAACAATGATAGTTTAACTCTTTATTTACCTGCAAATAATCCTAACAAACTTGGTATTCGCATGGAAAATTCTGAGAAGTCAACCACAACGAATTATTTTTTGAAGTTGTTTGACACTGATGTAGAAGTTATTAATATTCCTTCTCTCAACTTCACCTCTATTATCCATATGCCTTCTGTGGATTTGCAGAAGATCTTCAGAGATATGAATGCGCTTGGTGAGAAATTGGATGTAGAGATTACCTCTTCTGCGTCTGATTTGATCTTCCGTTGCGTGGGTGATTTTGCTGAACAAGAAACTATCATTTCTGAGAATGCTCAGAATACCACAATGAAAGTTCACAAAGCCCAGGGCAGTGGAAATGAGATTGTTCAGGGAATTTTCCAACTCAAGCACCTTGTTCTCTTTACAAAGTGTACCTCTTTGTGTCCTAGCATTGAACTTTACTTGAAAAATGATTTCCCTCTCATTCTTCGCTATACTGTAGCGAATTTGGGAGAGATTAAATTAGTATTGGCGTCTATGAAGAATAAGCAAGTGACTTAATAGGATGGACGCAAATTCAGGAATTGTTATAGGGTCAGAAATCTTTCTAGCCTTATATCCAATTCTAATCAAACTTGTTCCAACAAATCTTACCACACAACTTGTTGCAAGATTTCTTGTCTTCGCTGGGCTTGGTGCAGCCTTTGCAAAACCTTCTGCACTACAAGAAACTTGGTTTACTCCTTCTGGTGCACTTACTTCTTTACTATTTGGTACCCTAACACTCTTTCATGTAGGTGTTTCCTATTATTCTTTTTCCAAACTCCCTGCTGGAACTGCAATGAGTTTATTTTATACATACCCAATCTGGATTTTACTTGGTGCTATTTTCTTTTTAGATGAACCCTTTTCATTGTTTAACTTTTTCTTGGTAAGTATTGCGATTGTGGGTGTTTATTTCGTTAGTAAAAAAGAAGAAGAGAAAGATAAAGAAAAAGAATATGATACAAAAGCAATCCTTGCAGCATTGGCCGCTGCAATTACCGAAGCTATTATGTATTTTATTGTGAAGACAAAAAATAATCCTTTCCATAGTATTTTGCAATTATATCCAGGTGGTCTTCTTATTTTATTAGCATCACTCTTTATTACAAAAGATCCTATTTCTACAAATTCTTCAGTTTGGTTACCACTTCTTCTATTTAATGCCTTTGTTGGATTTGCAGGATATGCTCTTCGCTTCTATGCTATTCCACATGTAAAAACAATTGTCTTTAGCTTATTAACCTTTGTTGGTGTGTTAGCATCCTTTGGATGGGGATATCTTTTTGCTGAAGAAACAGCATCTGATAAAACATTATTAGGTGCTCTTCTTATTTCAGGGGCTGCAGGAATGACAAAGTATGTTTAAACAAGTTGAGGAGCATCAACAGAACAATCAAAGGAAACTACACGTTCAGGTCCATATCCATATTGTTCTGAAATATTGTATCCATAGGCATTAATTGCAACTGTAGGTGAACCTTTACTAGGAAATTCCAGTTCTTGTTGTTGATGGGAGTGCCCACAAATCCAAACACGGATAGGAGAACGAATCATTTCATCAAGGTCACTGGTGAAACAGAAATTTCCTGGATATCCCTT